>Ga0209034_10001279_pt1 | contig 12348 bp, 9 predicted proteins | sample MarorgKNORR_S2LV_2_FD_188219 | JGI IMG/M metagenome (GOLD analysis project Ga0209034, IMG submission 188219) | Marine microbial communities from the Southern Atlantic Ocean, analyzing organic carbon cycling - 250m_A/KNORR_S2/LV (SPAdes) (version 2) | ecosystem: Environmental > Aquatic > Marine >...
TGAATCACGTGTGGGTAAATTGCCCGCGCTATGTACATCGTATGCAACCATTGGAACAATCGCCTTATCTGCCAGGAAAGGACGGAGCAGTATCCTTGGCATTATGGAAGCGTGTTGACCTTATCCAGGACGTACTGACAGCTGAAGACCAGGCTGAAGCGGAATCCTTAGGGCTGATTACCTTGGAAGAATATGAGGCTTATGTAGCGCGCGGCAAGCTCTTGTAAGTCAGCGTTAAGAGGCCGATAGTTTAAGTATCTAACGGAAATAGTAATGAATAAATTAGTAATAAAAATCGGCTTGCTAAGCTGTCTTTTGTTTGCCAACGTGACTTATGGTCAAATTACTTTTGATGCATATAAGAATCCAATTGTTTTTTGCCGGACGCATTTCGATGAATCTACTGGCGAAGTCATTAGAAATTCGAAATTATGGATCATGGAAGAAGATGGGTCACGTCTAACCCAATTAACTTTTGGAACTCAATATGATGACCACCCTTCTTTTTACGCTGATCAACGCAGGGTTCTTTATTCCGAATTTTCTGGTGAGAGTTTAGATAGAAACGGTGAGGCGAAATTAATTAGCCTGGATATTTACACCGGAGAAAGACAGATAGTCTTAGAGGAAAACGGAACCGCTCTTCATCACGCTACTGTTTCACCCTTAGGAGATGAGTTAATTGTCTATCACAAGGATACGAAAGAGCGTCGTTCACAATGGTTTGGTTTACCACCTCATGGCTATGAGATTAATTTGCTTGCCTCTAACGGGGTGGCTGTATCAAGGGATAGCGTTGTCTTCATGCACGAAAAAAACAGAGGCCTAATCTATCGGGAGGTTTCATTAGCTCTTATTTCAGGCAGGGGCTTAAATGCCAGTATTCGTATGCTTACTGACGATAAACACTTGCATCGGAGACCAGCAATCTCTCCTGATGGCCGACAACTAGCATGGCAGAGTAATGCTGAATCCGAATCGGATGAAATTAGACTAGCGGACCTTAACGGTAGCAATGCCAGAGATATGACTAACAGTTCGGGCAATGATGGCCACCCTTGGTTTTCAAGGGACGGGAAGTGGTTGGTTTTCGAGTCTGACAGAACGGCAGATTGGGTAACTGGTAACGGTTGCGATTCTAGAACAGGTTGTGAAATCTGGAAGATTAACTTGGATACAGGTGAAGAAATCCAGTTGACATCAGGAGGAAAAAAGTACGCTAGCAACAGGCCGAGAATGTAAAACCTGTGTTTATACTTATTATAAGCTCAATTTTAAAAACTGAAAAAATCAGATAACAGCGTTCTGAGGCCGTTGTCTTAAGTATCTAATAAGGTCACTTTTCGCTGCTCAGGACGAGAATCTATGGAAGACTCACAAGACCCTAGTTTTTTGCATTCCCTAATCTGTTTTGGCGGTGTCATCGTGATCGTGATTAGTGGCATGCTGTGGTTGGGTATCAGCCTGCACAGCCTATTGGTAATCGCGGTCGTATGGGTTGCGGGTCACTCTTCGTGGCTAGGATTCAGCTACCAGAAAATTAAATCTGCAATGATCTCAGGGATCGAGAAAGGTCTGGGAGCGATCTTTATCTTTTTTCTGATTGGTATACTCGTCGCTGCATTAATCGAGAGCGGAACGATCGGCGGGCTCATCTACTACGGTCTGGACTTACTCCATCCCACCTTCTTTCTGCCTGCTGGACTGGTGCTATGCAGTCTCATGTCGCTTGCGACCGGCACGGCATGGGGAACAATTGCTACGATCGGTGTTGTCCTCATGGGATTAGGTAGTGTACTAGGTATTCCGCTGCCAATCGTGGTCGGTATGGTAGTCTCCGGCGCGAGCTTCGGTGACAAGATGTCGCCTGTTTCAGACACAACTAACCTCGCAGCCATGAGTGCTGACACGGATCTCTACGCTCACATCAAGTCGATGCTGTACACGACCGTACCGACATATATCATTAGCCTGATTGCTTTTATGCTAGTCGGGCTTTACTACACCGGCCAGACACTCTCTGCTCAAGAGATATTGACATTAAGTCAGCACCTCGAGATCGAATTCGCTATCAGCCCACTGACTCTGTTGCCGCTAATTGTATTGCTTGTCCTTAGCCTTAAACGAACACCAGCCGAAGCCAGCATGCTGGCCAGCGTCGCCACCGCAGTGGTGCTGGCCGTCGCGACTCAGGACCGAGCCATTCCGGAGGTGCTAAATAGCTTGCATACGGGCTATGTTGCGGATACGGGGCTGGAACAACTCGATACGCTCCTGAGCCGTGGTGGTATAACAAGTATGATGTGGACGATGTCACTCGCGCTAATCGCGTTATCGCTTGGCGGTATCCTCGATCGCGCGGGCTTCGTACGAGTACTACTGAGGGGGGTGCTGAAGCGCATCAAGCGTTCCGCAAGCTTGATGGCGACCACGATTGGCACCGGTGTCATCGCCAACATGAGCATGGGCGAGGGGTATCTCTCTATCATATTCGGCGGGCAGATATTCAAAGAATCCTACGAAGAAGATCGTCTCGAGAAGCACATGTTGTCGCGATGTCTGGAAGAAGGAGCGACTCTCAGTACATCGCTTATCCCATGGACGACTTCGGGCGCATTTATTACAGGGGCGCTCGGCATGTCACCGCTGGAGTTTGCACCATGGGCGTTTTTTAACTATATCAATCCGTTGTTATCCATTGGCCTTGCATATATGGGCTTTGGAATATTCCGGCAAACTCAATTGCCTGCCACCAATTAAGGTTATTAGCTCTATCTTCCAATCTACCCCTTAACTTACCTCTTATAGATTTAGTACTACTCCCTAAAATTAATTAATGGGTGACCCTACAAATAATGGTCGGTGGGCTTCTCTCACACGGAGGCCAAAAAATTGCTAGATTAGAAATTTATCCTGCATAGGATTTAACCAATACGCCCAAAGAACGTTCGTCTTGCAGATTCCGAAAGAGATATTCCTGGCTCGGCGTTATACGCCAAAACGGCTAGAATTCTGGTTTCATCACCTTGAGTAGCGGTGACCCGATGCATTGAATTGCTCCCCCGAAACAAGACTAACGCGCCTGGCTCTGTTGATACGGAAATTGGAGGTACTTCCCCATTCAGAACCTTCCCTGCCAGTTCATAATCTTCTTTGCCTGACACTGAATTGCGCACATTTCTGACATATTCAAAATCTCCTCCTCCTTTTGGTTTCTGAATCAACAAGGTAATGGCAAACGAAGAATTATCAAAATGCCAACCAAGTTCTTGTCCTTGACTCGCATAGTGCAAGTTAATTGATGATAACGGATCGCCATACTCGTGCAATTCGGTTTCACCGAGAACTTTGCAAAGGAAGTCGCGAAAGTCCGGAGCATTATAAAGCGTGTGCAGAAACGAGTTTTCTGGAATTTGATCTGCTGTAATACAGCCCTTGGATGAGGTGACCTCGCGATTACGGGGGTGGTCCTTGGTGAATGCAGGGTCAGATGGCTTCAAATAAATATTGTGATTATTAGCAGTGTAGTAAGCGAGGTGCTGATTTTCTTTACCTTCCTTTTTTAATGCGTCGATAGCACTAGAGTTCAGAAAACTAGTGAGGACCAACACACTTTGAGTATCGAGTTTGTCCTTGCATTCTTTTTGAAAATTAGGGTCTTGTAAGGGGTGGATATCAAGATTTACTAATTTTAAAAGGTTTGATCGCTGCGTTTTATGGTCCTTCATAAGCATGTTCGACAAAGCATATACGATGAGGTGCGGTAATACCTGATTTTAAATGCGAGTCCTAGGAAAATTAACAATAACGCCAACAAAAGTGTCATTGAGCCGAACTCTATTAAGTTACAAAAAATGTTAACAATCTGACGAATACGGGCTGCGCTTCGATGTGATCAGTTTATACTAACGAATTAATTAAAAGCAATTTACCGGTTAAGCAGCTACTCATGAAAGAAAAACCCAATCTGCGGGCTCAAAGGTCCAAAAGATTACCGACCTTTTTGGAGGCTTCGATCTCGGTACTCTCGTTAATTATGAGTGTCGGTATCTCCGTAGCTTTTTTGGGACTTGACCCTCAAATGCCTATGCTATTAGGTGTCGCAATGGCGGCTTTTATAGCTTGGCGCTGCGGTTTCGGCTGGGCAGAGATTGAAAATTCAATGGTTAAAGGTATAACCCGTGCCATTCCCGCGATCATGATTTTCTTACTAATAGGAGCTTTAATTGGCATTTGGATAGTGTCCGGAGTTGTTCCGGCAATGCTGTATTATGGTTTACAGACCTTATCAGCTGATATTTTCTTGCCTTCAACGCTGATTATTTGCGCTATTGCTTCTTTAGCGACGGGTAGTAGCTGGGGCACCTCTGGTACAATAGGCCTCGCATTAATAGGGATCGGAAGTACCCTTGGATTCCCGCTACCTATTTTAGCGGGGGCGGTCATCTCAGGTGCCTATTTTGGCGATAAAATGTCACCTTTATCGGATACTACTAATCTTGCCTCTGCCATGGCGGGAACGAACCTTTACACTCATATCCGCCATATGGTCAACACCACAAGTATCTCCTTCGCCATTACGCTACTAATTGAGACTATTCTGGGTATTCGCTACAGTGGAATTGTCGTTGAAGGGGTCAATGTCATAGAAATACTCGGTATCCTAGAAAATAACTTTGTGATCAGTCCATTGATGTTGATACCACCAATAGCCCTAATATTCGTATCCATTAAGAAGGTCGCAGCTCTGCCTAGCTTGGCGCTGGGCATCTTCGTCGCGGCAGCCATAGGATACTCTATCCAGCAAGTTTCTATTACGGAGATGATGCACGTTAGTTTTGCAGGATTTAATTCAGTAACTGGCATCGGCACAATTGATGATTTACTCACTCGCGGGGGCATTGTGTCGATGTCTTACACCATTACTGTTGTATTAGTCGCGATGATGTTCGGTGGCATTATAGAAGAGAGCGGTCAGCTAAAAACTTTAATTAAAAAATTGTTGGCAAAAGCGCACTCTACGGGGTCGTTGGTGGCTTCAACGGTACTAACAACACTTATCTCTAACTTGGTCCTATGCGAGCAGTACATGTCCATAATTGTTGGAGCGCGCTCTCATGCCAAAGAATATGAGGCACGAGGGCTACACGCCAAAAATCTGTCTCGCGTAGTGGAGGACTCAGGCACTGTTACAGCGTGCCTAATCCCTTGGACGTCGGGAGGGGCGTACCAGGCGAGCGTTCTAGGAGTTGGTACATTTGCGTACGCACCCTTTGCATTTTTTTGTTGGATATCTCCGTTAGTAACACTTGCGTTTGGTTATTTCAATATCAATATCACTAGGATCGAAGACGATCCAGAAACACAACTCTATCGAACGAACTAGCGGTTGAGTAGTAGGGCTTATAGGATACCAACCACATACTTAAAAGCTAATCTCGAGTGGGTTATAAAATAGTCTCCCGGGAGCCTTTCAGCTTGTGTTAATTGTTATAGTACCAACACAAATATAAAATTAATCAAATGGCAATAAAGTTCTCTTAAGATTTTAAATCTTACAGAAAGTTTTAGGAGCCCGCATATGAAACCTAAATGGTCACGTCGCGATTTTTTAAAGAAAAATGCTGAATTAACAAGCTTATTGCTTGGATCTCTCGCGTTAGCTAGTGTTTCAAGCCTGTCTCATGGTGCAGCCAGGCGCTTGTCTAGTGTGTCGGCTGATCCTTTCACCCTTGGTGTAGCCTCTGGTGATCCGACACCAGACTCTATAGTCCTCTGGACCCGCCTTGCCCGAGAAGTAATGATGGAAAGCGGGGCTGACGATCAGGCGGTCCAAGTTGAATATGAACTCTCAGAATCATCTAGCTTCAATAGAGTTATAAGGAGCGGCTCTATTGCTGCATCTCCAGAACTTGGACATTCAGTCCATGCAGACGTGAGAGGTCTAGACTCTGATCAAGTCTACTTTTACCGTTGGCAAGTGGGTAACGTTACCAGCCCTATAGGTAGAACTAAAACAGCTCCCGCCGCGTCTGCTCGCAACGAAAACTTTCGTTTAGCTTTTGCCTCATGTCAGCAATACGAGCACGGATATTTCACAGCCTATAAACATATGGCAGACGAAGAGTTTGATCTAATTATCCATTTGGGTGATTACATATATGAGAGAAGTTGGGGTAATAATCTGGTGCGCAATCACGAAGGCCCAGAAATAATAACCTTGCAAGATTACCGAAATCGATACAACACCTATAAGTCAGACCCTGACATTAGAGCCGCTCACGCTTCTGCTCCTTGGGTGGTTACTTGGGATGATCACGAAGTAGACAACAATTATGCAGGAGAGATAGCTGAGGATGAACAGACTCCTGAACAGTTTCTTCGTAGGAGAGTAGATGCATACCAAGCGTATTATGAGTTCATGCCAATACGTTTGCCCGTTGGAAGAGAGGGTCCGGATATGCCAATTCATAGGCGGCTTCGCTTTGGTAACCTTATGGAAATGCATGTGTTAGATACCCGGCAGTACCGAAACGATCAAGCGTGTGGTGACGGCCGAAAAATTAGCTGTGACGAGCACCAAGATCCGACGCGCAGTGCTTTGGGTCAAGCTCAAAAAAATTGGTTGCTCGATGGACTTGCAACGACTGAAGCCACCTGGAATGTGCTAGCCCAACAAATCATGATGGCAAGTCTTCGTGGCGTTAGTGACGCAGGAGAGCGACTCTGGCCAATGGATATATGGGATGGTTACCCTTATGAGCGGCAACAACTTCTCGAACATTTAGACACTGTGTCGACTCCAAATCCGGTCGTTTTAACAGGTGATATTCACTCAAATTGGGCAGCTGACCTTAAACTCGATTTTGATATACCTAGTTCAAAAGTGGTGGGTTCGGAATACATTGGCACCTCCATTTCATCAGGTGGAGACGGCCAGGATATGACAAATTATGGTAGCGATTTATTAGCCAACAACCCACACGTTAAATTTTATAATGCTAATCGCGGTTATGTTTCAGCTACCTTAACACCCAGTTTATGGAAAGCGGATTACAAAACAGTTCCTTATATAACCAGTCGCGGAGCACCAATCAATATACGCAAAACTTACGTAACTGAAGCGGGTAGGCCGGGTGTTCAGGAAAACTAGTAAAAGGGGTCAGAGAGAAAATATAGTACTGTATCTTTAGCTTGGTCCGAACACTACACGCGCAACTTTCACCTGCGGTGTATCGCTGACGTCTGTCCAAGACACATAAACTGTATCACCCACAGACTCGATGATTGGAAATCCGCTTCGCCTGGAAGCTCGCGTTTGTGCAACTTCGATATTGTTCAATAACTCACCTGCAGAACTGAATAGTGAGAGCATGATCTTGGTATCAGCTTCTGAGGTGTCAATCCAGCTTACTGCAACTTCACCTGAGTCCAGCATGGTAGTACCAACTCGGCCGTTGGTATCTCCGCTTGCAACTAATATTGGAGCAGAAAAACTATCGCCGCTGTCTGGTGATAAAACCAATTGCACTTTGGGCGTGTCATCTTTGGCCGTAAACCAGGCAACTGCCACTTGTTCTTCTTTGGCAGAGACCGATGGGCCGTTAACTGGACAGCCCGCTATGCGCCAATTATCAGAGTGAATTGGGCGTGGTGCTGTCCACTCCCCATCCGAATAACGCTGCATAGAGATATCACGAATCTCATCCACAGAGCGGTCACGATAGACAACTATCGGTCCCATAGCAGTCATGGCAGAACTGGTTTGACAGCATTCGCAAACGCGATGATCCAGTTCCCATTCTTTAAGAGTTTTGCCCATGGCATCGAAAATGCCGGCGCGCAATGTCATTTCACCGTACTCGTCACCCACTGCGGTATTGCGGCCATCGAGCCATGTGATTAGTGTGCTTTCATCATCCACTGGCAGCATTGATACAAATCCATGTTCTGCACTAACACCATCAGTATGCAGCACTCTCGCCTCACTCCAACTGCGCTCGTTTACACTGTAAAAGCTGGCTTCAATATCGTAATCATAAGTGCCTTCGGCACTCATTCTGAGCCAATGGGCTGCTATGTTTCCAGCGTTTACAGACAAGAATGGGAAATCCGCCCAATTCACAAACCAATCAGTGCCTTCACTAATAACTCGCGGACTACTCCACTCATCTTCTGTCAGTTTTGAAAAAGCCAGCCGCGCTAATTCACCTTCCTGACTGACCCAGGACAGATAAATTTGCCCCAATTCATCACTAACTATTCTTGACAGGCTGCTATTAAGCGGTGCGGGTGAAGAAAGTAGTTTCAGCGAGTAATTTCCTAATTGTTCCGATGCGGAGAAAACTGCATTGCTACACAAGCCAGCAAAAAGGAATGGAACAAACAAGCTATACTTTGGTGTATGAAATATTTTCCTCATAGAATGCTACCAATCCCTAGTTTGATTGAACCGTCAGCCCCAGTTGCATTAACTGCCCTAAAATATCTGCCTTAGATTGCATGCCGATCAATTTTGCGGCTACCTCGTTTGTGGGTGAAAGTATATAGGTCGTTGGCATGATATCTGGCGGTCGTAAGTCTAATTCCTCCACCTGTTCCAGCGTTAATGTCGGAAACTCAATCCCTAGCTCGTCCGCGATATCGAGCGTGACTTCTCTCGGGTCTTCATCGAAATTGACGCCAACAATTCTCACATTGCTTGATGACAATTGCTCACTTAGTTCATTGAACATGGGGATTTCTATGCGGCAAGGTGCACACCATTCAGACCAGTAATTGACGATCCGCCAATTAGCTTCTTCGGTCTCAGCACCATAAATCGATAGTGGTAGCAGTACCGCCAGTATTAGTTGAAACATTTTCCTGCTGTGAGTGAGCATAGTGAAATGATATAGGGGTCAGCGTAAAAATACAGTAGTTTAAATCGAAATAGCGTTTTGGATCTTGATAGCTAGGCCATAAGATTAAGACTTAATTCGTTTGCCACCCCCCAAAGCTATTTCGGGGCGGACATAAAATAGCCCTCAGGGAACCTTTTACTTGGTACCAGCGGGCGGACTCGAACAGTCTTTATAATCAATAGCTTACGTGAATAGATAAGATTTACCCATCATAACCGTTAGCTCAGCTCGCCTTTTACCCCCCTAAATTATCATTAAAGGGTGACCCTGCATATAAGGGTCGGGGGAGGCTTTCCCCTGCCTTAATAATTACAGTTGCCAACCCCATACTTACAAGCTAATTTGGAAAAATATTGAAAACGATTTCTAACGCTTAAGGAGGTTATATGAAGTTATCATTTGTTAACGAATGGGCGGTGTTGTTATCAAATTTGGGAATGTTATTCGGTATAGTTTTCGTTGGAGTAGAGATTCAACAAAACTCTAATTTGGTCAGAGCTTCTTCCTATAATGAAAATATAAATAAAATGAATGAGTGGAGATATGAAATACTTGCTGATCCAGAATATTTGGGATACATCGCGAATTACCGGCAAGTTGACGATCTCGAGGAATTTAAAAAGTTACTTCTAATCAGAGCGCAGTGGGTAATTTATGAACAAGCCTTCTATTCATACTCTTATGATTTAATGAGTGAGCCTGAGTGGGAGAGATTTCGAAGCGCTGCCTGTACTAATTTCGGAAGAGCTGAAAGGTTAGGTTATAGCAGAAACGATGTGAGAGTTGAGCCTCAGTTTTGGCAATATTTAGTGGAAGGTTGTTGATATGGGCTAATGACTGACACTTTCTCAACATTGGGAGACAACTATGAACAAGATTAACATCAATGCTTTGATACAGATTTTAGGAATGGCAGGTGTAATTGGCTCATTGATTTTTGTTGGACTTGAGATGCAACAATCTCAAAGGATAGCACTAGCAGCTCAGCAACAAGCTCGGATGGGAGTCTTTGTAGAAGCAATGAACACTTTTTCGGAAACGGGTGTTAGCTATCAAGCGTTTATGGAGCAGGAGGGGCGAAACCCTGAAACCGAAGCTCAAACAACTAATTTTATACATCAGCTCTGGTGGATACATGAAAACGATTATCTTCAGTATCGTTTGGGTTTAATGGATGAAAGCATTTGGGAGGCGAAACTCCGTGCTATTGAGATTTCGTACAATAGCTTAAACGAAGAATCTTGTATTCTTAATAAAAGAATATGGGGAACTCGAAGAGTAATGTTAGATGTTAACTTAGTAGAATTAGTCGAATCGCTACCTAACGATTGTCCCTGAGAGCCCATGCAGGCCCTATATACGAGTACGCCTGTCACGAGGGTAACTAAAGCCTCCCGGGTATTTTACGGGATGGTCAGTTACAGGCTGCCGAGCAATAGGGACGGAGGGATTAAAAATTGAATAATTATGTTGTCTGTACAAAAATTAATCCTTCCGTCTCCCTTATCCCATGCCGAATCTCTCAGAAAATATCGCGTTTCTTCAGCCTACTCGTGGCGCTGGGGTTTGCTGTTGCAGCCAACGTCTCCCTTGCCCAGGATGGGTTACCTTCACCCGACCAGGACTCCACCGCCACCTACCCTGCCACTTACTTTGCCGATTTTGATCTCCATTCTGTAAGCGACATGCTGGACCGCATTCCCGGTATTAATGTTGCACGTGGTGGGCTGGGGGGTGGTGGTGGCTCGGGTAGTTCACGGGGCTCCAACCGCCGCGGCTTGGGCGCGGGGGGAGACCAGGTACTGATCAATGGTCGGCGTATTGCAGGTAAAGAAAATGAAGGAAACGATCAGCTCAGCCGTATTCCCGCCTCTCAAGTTGAATATATCGAAATAATACGGGGCACCTCTGGTGATCTCGACGTGCGTGGCGGCGGCCAGGTCATCAATATCGTGATGCTGGACGCAGAATCCAGCTCGACCATCGCCTACGAGCTCAACGCAGATCGTTCTTGGGACGGCACTTATACACCCGGGGTCAGGGCATCTCTGTCTGGCCAGCGAGGTGCTCTTGATTATTTTGTAACTGGTGAGCGTGAGCCGCAATACCAATTAAACAGAAGCAGCGAACATAGTGTATTTCCTAACGGTTCGCCAAATGACCGGCGTCAAAAAGAAACCACACAGGAAGCCTCGCCGTTAACCCTAGTCGGTAATTTCGGTTACGAATTTTCAGAACGAGATCTGGTGCACCTAAACCTGCAGTGGTCTGAAGACAACCAGGACACCGAGTTGAATCGCATTATCGTGGATGACAAGTTTGAGAATCCGGTGCTAAGCCTGCAGTTCGAAGATTTACCAAGCGACAGTGGAACCTGGGAAGTCGGTGGCGATTACGAGCATATTTTCTCAAACGGCAGTCGTTTCAAGACGCTCTTTATTGTCAACGAAAAAGATGATCTGTTCGTTCGCGAGCGCTATGACGTCGACGGCTCCGATCGTACCAAGACTCTTTTCCTCTCATCATCGGAACTCACCAAGGAACGTATAGTAAGAACCTCCTACACCTTTGACGTCTTCGATACCCAGTCACTGGAAGTCGGCGTCGAGCGCGCCCAGACTATACTGGATACTTCCCTGCAACTCGGTCTGTTAACTGGGGATGAGATATCAGATCGATTTGGCGGTTTGTCACCCATGACTGATGCTAACGGTGCGGTAGAGGAAATGCGTTATGAGTACTTCGCCGTGCACAATTGGCAACTCAATAATCGCATGTCACTGGAAAGTACGTTGCTTTTCGAAGACAGCACTATCAAGCAGAGCGGGGATATTTCCCAGTCTCGCGACTTCGATTTCGTTCGTCCAAAGATAGACTATCGCTTTGATATCACCCCAAGCCTGCAGTTTCGCACTACTATCGAAAAAGACGTGTCACAGCTGAGTTTTGGGGATTACACCACCAGCGCTGAGACCAATCGTGGTAGCGATGACGATCGGAACCAACTGGAAGGAAACCCGGACCTGGAGCAGGAAAAGTCCTGGCGCTACGAGGCAAACCTGGAATACCGTCTGCCCAATGATAACGGTGTAATCAATACCAATCTGTTCTATCACGATCTCGAAGATGTAATAGACAAAGTCGACGTTTCAACTGAGGATGATGTACTGTCCGCGAACGGCAATATCGGCGCCGGTGAACGGTATGGGCTCAAAATCGATGGAAGCTTAAGACTGGGATTCCTGGGTCAACCCAACATGTTAGTGACAACAGACCTCGAGCTTGAAGATTCCGAAGTCAGCGACCCCTTCACTGGCATGAAGAGGCGGCTGTCTGGCGGGGGCAGGGGAGAGTTCAATATTGGGCTCCGTCACGATATCTCGTCACGCAATATGAACTGGGGTTTTAGCATCAGGAGTCGTTTCGATGGAAACAATATTACTTA
>Ga0209034_10001280_pt1 | contig 12334 bp, 12 predicted proteins | sample MarorgKNORR_S2LV_2_FD_188219 | JGI IMG/M metagenome (GOLD analysis project Ga0209034, IMG submission 188219) | Marine microbial communities from the Southern Atlantic Ocean, analyzing organic carbon cycling - 250m_A/KNORR_S2/LV (SPAdes) (version 2) | ecosystem: Environmental > Aquatic > Marine...
GAAGAAGGTGCCTAAGACTAACTGAGTCGGCATTCGGCGGTCAGCCGCTGCGCCGCATCTCCTACAGATCTGGAAACCCACTTCGTTCTCCTGTTGGCACGCAGAGCAGATCATGCCGAATTACTCCACAGGGGCTTAACCACCACTCACATCACATTATAAGTGAACGCTTAAAATCGACACTTTGTCCTAAAAAGGCGAATTTCGAGGCTAAATCAATCTTATGTCATGTTATAATCGGCCCATGACAACAGGCACGGAATTATTGGAAGGCCTCAACCCCGCGCAGAAAGAGGCCGTCGAGACAGTCGACGGCCCTCTGCTCATAGTAGCAGGACCTGGTAGTGGCAAGACCAGAGTGATTACGCACCGTATCGCCTACCTAATCCGCGAGTACGGGGTCCACCCCTATAACATCCTGGCCATGACATTTACCAACAAGGCCGCCCGCGAAATGCGGGAGCGCCTTGACCGTCTGGTGGGCTCCCGTAGTGACGCCATGACCGTGGGCACGTTCCACTCGTTCTGTGCCAAGCTGCTGCGGTGGGACGGTCAGGTTTTGGGCCTAGAGTCCAACTACTCCATCTACGACGCCGACGATCAACTCAAGATCCTCAAGGAATCCATGGAGCTGGCCGACGTAGACCCCAAACGGTTTGCTCCCCGAGCTGTTCTTGGCACCATATCCAAGGCCAAGAATGCGCTTTGGGATGCCCCGACCTTCACCAAGAATTCAGATCCAGACAACTACTTCGAAGAGCGAGCTGGCAGGGTCTATCACCACTACGAAGAGGCCCTCACCCGAAACAACGCCCTCGATTTTGACGACCTTCTTATGAAATCGGTGCAACTTTTGCGGGAGTTCCCTGAGGTTAGAAAAAAGTACCAAGACCGCTACCAATACATCATGGTGGACGAGTTCCAAGACACCAACACTGCCCAGTACCAATTGGCAAAATTCCTAAGCGAGTCCCATAAGAACATCTGCGTCGTCGGAGACCCTGACCAGTCCATTTACTCCTGGCGTAGTGCGGACATACGTAACATACTGAGCTTTCAGAAGGACTACGCCCAGTCCAAGACCGTCACCCTGGACCAGAATTACCGGTCCACTTCCACCATCCTGGACGCCGCCAAAAATTTGATATCCATCAATGGTCAGCGTATCCAGAAGGATTTATTCACCGACAATTCCAAAGGCGATTTAGTACAAGTGCGCGAGGCCTACGATGAAGGCGAAGAAGCCGCATTTGTGGTTTCGGAGTCGGCGCGGCTGGTGCGTGAAGACGGATTCAAACCCGGCGACTGCGCCATCATGTACCGGGTCAATGCCCAGTCTCGCGCTTTAGAGGAAGCCTGCCTGCATCGTGGCACCAAATACCGTTTGGTGGGCGGTGTGCGCTTCTACAAGCGACGCGAAGTCAAGGATCTGATGGCCTACCTGCATATGGTCCACAACCCCAATGACGACATCAACCTGGGCCGGGTGATCAACGTGCCACCTCGGGGCATCGGCGCCAAATCCATGCAGGTACTGGCAGACTACGCCAAAGTCAATCGCATGGGCCTATTTGCCGCCATGCAGGACATTGCCGCTGCACGCCTTGGCGGTGAGCCATGTCCCATAGCCATCACCACACGGGCTGCCACATCCTTTGCCGACTTTGCGACGATGATGGAAAAGCTGATTGAGCTGAACCAAAACGTACCGGTGGTGGATCTGGTTGATCGGGTGCTGGAAGACTCCAGATTTAAGTCGTTCATTCAAGAGAGCGACGACAATCCCCAAGAGCGATGGGAGAACATACTGGAACTCCGCAACATGGCCCAGGAGTTCAACGCTGAGACACCACCCGACGGATTGGCCACTTTACTAGAACGGTTGTCCTTGGTGGCCGACGTGGACAACTACGAAGACGAAGAAGACTCCATCACACTAATAACTCTGCACCAGGCCAAAGGGCTGGAGTTCCCGGTGGTGTTCATTGTGGGCATGGAAGAAGGACTGCTGCCCCACAGTCGGTCTCTCGACTCCGAAGACCAACTGGAAGAGGAACGGCGGCTCTGCTACGTCGGCATGACCCGCGCCGAGAAACGACTGTACCTGACAAGGGCGTTCCACCGTACGGTTTATGGCAGTTCCATGGCCGGCCCTGCCTCCCGGTTCCTGCGTGATATTCCAGCCCCGTTAATCACATCCGGTTCTGGTCTCATCGAACGGGGTACCGCAGACAAGGCCGACGGAGGGTTTGCGCCAAAGCGCCCTTCCTGGAGCGCTTGGCAAGCCCCTACACCCATCATCAATCGCGACCAGCCCGTGATTTCTCGTCCCGACCTTCAAGTTGGCGACTCAGTGCGCCACTCGGCCTTCGGCGAGGGTGTGGTCACCAACTGTCAAATTACCGCCGCCGACACCGAAATCACCATTGAGTTCGCCGGCGGCGTGGGCGTGAAACGCCTTCTGCTGAGCTTTGCACCTCTAGAGAAAATTTAATGGGAAAAATTTAACCGAACACACTATCAACCCATAAAAGGACAACCACCTATGGCCGAGTCTCTGCAATCCAGCCGAGTCCAGATATCTGACTCGCCTCGCGCGATCCAAGACTACTGCTGGGAGCAGGGGTGGACCGACGGCCTGCCGATTGTTCCACCAACCGAACCCCTGGTGCGAGAGATGCTCTCCGGCTACGGAGGCAATCCATCCGAATCGCTGGGCCGCATGCAACCTGGAAACTCCAGTGTGACCCTCGAAAAACTGGCCGTCAACGCTGTTATGGCCGGTTGTCTGCCAGAGCACTTCCCCGTTGTTGTGGCGGCACTAAAAGCGGCGATGCGAGATGAGTTCAATCTGGCGGGTAACGCGGTGACCACCGGTGGCGCAGGCCAGGTGCTGATTGTCAACGGCCCCATCGCCAAAGAACTGAACATCAACGGCGATGCGGCATGCTTTGGGCCTGGATTTAGGGCGAACGCCGCTATCGGCCGGGCGCTGCGGCTGGCCGTCCGCAACCTGGGCGGACTAATACCTGGAGACATGGACAAAGCTACACTGTCGTCGCCCTTTCGCTACAGCTTCTGTTTCAGCGAGAACGAGGAACTCAGCCCGTGGGAGCCACGACACGAGGAACTGGGCTACGCGCCCACTGCGAGCACAGTAACCATCGCTGCGATTCTGGGCGTCTACAACGTCATGGAAAGCACCGTTGGGACTGGGACTGAGGTTCTTCGGACTTTAGCCGGCAACATGCGGGGTGTGGGCATCCCGGGATACTATCACTTGGGGACTCGCTCCCAGATCGTGCTGGTGCTCTGCCCAGAGCACGCGTCTGAGATTGCGAAATCGGGCTTCTCAAAGGCTGACGTGAGGGAGTACATCTACGCCAATGCCCGCATGCCCATACGCAAGCTAAAAGACCTAGCTCACTACGGCAACCGAGTCTGGCCTAACTGGATAGATCAGACAAATCCAGAAACCCTGGTCCCCATCACCTCCTCCGCCAACGACATTGTCGTAATAGTAGCTGGCGGAGGAGGGCGCCATTCAGCCTGGATGTCCGGCTGGGTGACCAGAGTATGCACGGAAGAAGTGGTAGTGAGGTAGGTGGCTATTCCCTCGCACATCCTCTTCTGACAATAGGTTTGACCGGAATCTGTAGTTGGGTTTTTGCAGTTCATAACGGTTTTTCTAAACCATTAAAAATTAAGAATATTCAGATTGGAAACCAACGACGAACCTCTTTGACCTGGAATAAATTTAAGAATCGATCTACAACCACTTAACATTTGACACTACCCGCCCGAATCCTTGATGATAACTACGCTCTCTGCAAGGGCAAATAATCAGTCACTATTAGGAGGCGCCGCAGATGGTTAAGGCCGCCGTGTTGTACGAACAGAAATCCCCGATGGTTATCGAAGATGTAGAGTTAGACGACCCGAAAGCCGGGGAAGTCCTGGTCAAGATCGGATCCGCCGGCATCTGCCGCAGCGACCGCCATTACATGCACGGTGACGCTCCCACCCTGCTTCCTGTAGTCCTGGGACACGAGGGCGCAGGAACCGTCGAGGCCGTTGGCCCTGGTGTAACTTCGGTACGTCCGGGACAACAGGTGATCCTCTCATTCGTCTCATCGTGTGGACGTTGTAAAAGCTGCCTAACCGGTAACGCCCACGTCTGCGATACCCACGCTGCCGCCGGTGCCTTCATGTTCGACGGTACAACCCGTCTCCATAAAGGCGACACTCGCATCCACCACTTTGGTAAAACCGCCTGCTTCGCCGAATACAGCGTCATGCCCGAAGCCGCAGTGGTACCCATCGAAACACCCATCGGCATGGACATCGCCGCACTCATCGGATGCTGCGTCCCCACCGGTGTTGGCGCGGTCACCTCCAGCGCCAAGGTAAAACCTGGCAGCACCGTGGCTGTTGTAGGCTGCGGTGGCGTAGGACTGAACGTGATCATGGGCGCGGCCCTGGTCAACGCCTCCAAAATCATCGCCGTGGACATCCGAGAGAGCCAACTGGAATTCGCCATGAAGTTCGGAGCGACTCACACAGTGAACGCCTCCGACAAAGACCCAGTGGCCCAGGTCAAAGAACTAACCGACGGCAAGGGGGTCGACTACGCCTTTGAAGTCTTCGGGTCAGCCGACACCACCAAGGCGGCTTACGAGATGACCGGTAAGAGCGGCACGGTCACCGTGGTGGGTATCGCCCCTGTGGGCGCTGAAGCCGGTATCAACGCGGTGGACATGGTCCGTAACGAAAAAACCATGCGGGGCACCTACTACGGCTCTACCCAGGCTGCCGTGGACATGCCGAAGCTGGTAGACATGTACCTGTCCAAAAAGCTTAACCTGGACGACTTGGTCGTCCGCCAATATTCCCTGGACCAGATCAATGAGGCATACGGCGACATGGACAATGGAGAGGTCGGCCGTGGAGTCATAATCTTCTAGACGGCAAAACCGCGTTCTGTAGATTGTCAATTTAATTTGAAAAAGAAGCCTCTTTACGGGGCTTCTTTTTTGGTAAAGCTCGAATTCTGTTCCAAAAACCAGCAAATTTCGGCGCCCAACCATCCGTGCCTCTCTGAGGAATCAGAACGCCAGACTGTGTGGACTAAGCCAATTGATTTGAATCTGAATCACAGCCATGGATTATAGACATGCTTCGCCTAGCAGTATTAGTATTCTTTCGTTTCACTTGCCGTCATACTAAACAAATCAAATAATCTACTGAAGCGCAGTTGACTAACCATCGAGCCGGTTCTACAAGCCCTTACCCGAAAATCAAGTAAGGATATCGACCAAACTAAAATAAGAACCGAGGATAGTGTGGAAGAACTGACCGTCAAATTAGTTGAGACTGAGGAAGAGATGGAGGGCGCGCTTAGTGTTCGATTCCGGGTATTTGTTGCTGAGCAGCGTGTGCCCATGGACGAAGAACTAGACGAGTTCGACTCGGTCGCCACCCACGCCATCATATTGCACCAGAATGAGATAGTTGCCACCGGTAGAGTCGTCTACGGCAATGAAGACAGTGCAGCCCGCATCGGACGGATGGCAGTGGATGCGGAGTGGCGACGCAAAGGGCTTGGTTCCCGCCTTTTGCGATTTCTTGAAGAAGAAGCTGCCACACAGGGAGTCCGCACTTACATCCTTAACGCCCAGGAATACGTCAAGGAATTCTACGCCAATCACGGCTACGTGGAGCGTGGCGACACATTCCTAGAAGCGGATATAGTCCACATCTTGATGCGAAAAGAAGCCGCCAGCTAAACGCGATCGGCTTCTTAAACTTAAAACCAAGTCACAGATCTGCTAGCTTTACAGCGCGCCCTTCTCCAAGTTCTGAACGTCCATCCTCGCAATGTGACTCGAGGGTTGGTCGCCCAAAGATTTAAATCCAGCCGAATTCCTAAACTCATCCTCTTTGGCCGGCACATCCTCGCCATCAGCAAACCGGCGAACCCAGATGAACTGGTTGTGATCGGTATTGACCCAATGGGCGACCACCGAGATCCCCAGGGCCTCATGGGCCGGTTTGATTCCGGACTCGAACAACTTTTGCCACGAATCCATCATGCCCTTGTTGATGGTGTACGTCCGCATCTGATCAACCATTGTTTCTCTCCAATAACTTACTATTTAAAAACCGCGTTCCAAAACGCGTATACGGAGTCTACTTCGCTGTTTCTAGGACTTCTTCGACCAACCTGACGTCCATCTTGGCGATGTGATCGGTAGGTTTGTTACCCAGGGCTTTCCGTCCGTCTGACGCGAAGTATGCTGCTTCCTTAGCGGGTATCTCATCGGCCGTCTCAAATGTCCTCACCCAAACGAAATCTGATCCGTCTGCACTGACATAGGTGGCCACTATGGGGATTCCCAGGCCCTCATGTACGGGCCGAATCTCCTTGTCAAAAAGCTCCAGCCAAGAGGTCATCATCCCTTTGTTGATGGTGTAAGTCCGTATTTGTGCAACCATAACTCTCTCCTAACTTCTGACTTCTGACGCCTGATAGCTGTCAGTTTTAAACCGCGTACTGTTTAAATGCTTCTTCGCTGAACTCCAGACCCAGACCAGGTTTGTCCGGCACCTCCAAGCAGCCATCGACAAACTTGGGTGTATCCTCAAACAGCTTCAAAGTCCAGGGCATGTATTCAACCGTCAGTCCATTGGGAATGGCCGACATGAGTTGGATATGAACCTCCGGAATCAGGTGGCTCACCACAGGCAGATTGAACGCCTCAGCCATACCCGCAACCTTGCGCCACTCGGTAATGCCGCCGACACGTAGCAGATCAATCATAACAATATCTATAGAACGGCTCTCAATGAGCTGCCGAAACGGAGTGATGCCATACACGTACTCACCGGCGGCAATCGGAGTGGCCAAGGCGTCGGCCACTCTCGCCAAACCCTGATAATCGTCATGGGCTACCACATCCTCCAGCCAGAACAGATTATACTCTTCCACCCGTTTGCCAATGGTCGTGGCCTGGTTCACGTTCCATAGCTGGTTGATGTCGCACATGATATCAATGTCGTCGCCTACAGCTTCCCGCAGGGTCTTCATGCGTAGAACTTCTTTGGACGGAGTATCTTCAGCACCCATCTGAGACTTCATCTGCTTGAAGCCCTTTTCCACTAGGGCTGGACCAATCTCAGCCAACTGCTCTAGATTCATAGGGCGCATCAACGCGCCGCTGGCGTAAGTGGGTACACGCTTGCGATAGCCTCCCAATAAAGAACTCACAGACTGGTTCAATGCCTTGCCTTTGATATCCCACAGTGCCATATCCACGGAGGCCATGGCCAGGGTCAAAAGCCCGCCAGGGCCAGAGCCGCTGGTCTTCTGCCGCAAACCCTGCATTACCGCTTCGATATCCATTGGGTTCTGGCCTTCGGCCAGACCGCACAACGCTTCTACGATAGAACCGAGAGCGGAGGCCAAAGGGCTTACTCCTATGCCCGGAGCAAAAGTAACGCCAATGCCTTCTATTCCTTCATCGGTCATCATTTTTAGAGTCACAAATGCGCGCATACCACCAGCCTGAGGCTGTACATCAACCAACTGTTCATCTGCCGGTGCCTGCAGCATCTGAACCTTAGATTTTGTTATCTTCATGTTTATCCTTATCGCGAGTGCGGGCATTCCAGATACCTAAGAGGCCCGATTCTAACATAATCTAGCTTCAATTTTGGCTCCTCAGAAATTAAAGTGTTGACGGAGTAGTACTGGAAATTTGTTAAACTGAACAACCATATGGTATTAAATCAGGCTTAATATTCATAAATTAATATTGTCGCCACCGGCAAACCTTAATCCGGCTCCATAAGAAAGGGCCAAGCAACATGACCAGCGTAAAATTAGAATCCAAAAGTCCGGCAATGAAGACCGAGGCATACTGGGAGAACCTAGTTAAGCGCAGCTTATGCTGGTTGCTGCGAACCCACTGAGGCCATGGTCTACTCGATTATGAAAGAGCTTCAGGACGGAGGTTACGTTGACTGCTGAATTGAAGAACACTAGGAGCGCCAACGCCGCGTTTGCTGGCTGACTGATTCTGACCAGAAGGCTTTGAAGACAGCCTCCCGAGTCTGGAAGCAGATGATTCCCACCATCCAAGACTGCGGGGAAGTTGCATTGGACGAAGACACCATAAAATAAGACCAACTTTAGCTAAACCAGCCTACTTAATATAAGGATCAAAAATGACCACTGAACAAGAAAAGATAAAAGACCTGGTTAAAGAGCGTTACGGCGCACGGGCCGAACGTGTTATCAATCTAACACCCACCGAATTGGGACATGATCATGATGAAGGCTCCGGCTGCTCCACGGACATTAGCTGTTGTGGGGCTGCGGACAATGACCACGCCATGCTCCTCTATAATGAGGGTCAACTGTCTGGCCTGCCCATAGAGTCCGTTGCAGCCTCCGCAGGTTGCGGTAATCCCACCGCCCTCGCCGGTCTGCAACTCGGAGAGCGGGTGCTTGATCTGGGTTCCGGCGGAGGCATCGACTGCTTCTTGGCCTCCCAGCAGGTGGGCTCATCCGGCAAAGTGACCGGTCTGGACATGACTCCAAAGATGCTGGAACTCGCACGCGCCAACAAAACCAAACTTGGCATCGAGAACGTGGAATTCGTGCAGGGTGAGATGGAGAATATGCCGATACCCGACTCCAGTGTCGACGTAATTATCTCCAACTGTGTGGTCTGCCTGTCTCCCGACAAAGACGCTGTGTTCTCGGAGAGTTTCCGAGTGCTGTCTCCCGGCGGCCGCATTCACTTGTCTGATGTGATGGCTTTGACAAACGAAGGCCCCAGCGTTTCGACTCCCGAGGACTGGGTGTCCTGCACGGCGGGCGCAGAACACGTGGACGTATACCGTGACCGTCTGGTCCGCGCTGGGTTCACTGAAATTGAGTTCACCAGCGAGCAAGCTGATTACATGAAAGACCGATCCGAAAGGCCCCCAACCAACACCGCGGGGTACAAAGTAGTAGCCCACAAACCGGCTTAAGGCTTCTTCAAGCAGGCGAATAAAAAGCGTCATACTGATTGACCGGAATGACGCTTTTCGTCAAGCACATCGACAAATCAATTAAACATGCCTACGCGATTTACTGATTTGATAGATATATATTTGAATCTGGAGAGAAGCCTGAAGGATTCATTGAACGGGCAGATCCAGATATTTGAAAACCAAGGGATCCACCTGAGGAAACGATAGACTAAAACGATAGCCAATACGGCGACTGCCTTTGACGGATTAGCCCAGTTCGATCCGTTTGAACCCTTCAGCGTAGGCCATGCCAACTTTTTTGCCAGTGTTGATACGGCCTTGGCGGAACCAATCTCCCACTTTATCCTGATCCACCTGAGAAACATGAGCTTTCAGGGCTTTTACCGCTGTGTCTATATAGGCCTCAACGTCGACGAACTGGTCAGAGTTCTGGCAGCCTCCAGCTATCCAGACCTCCCGCACATTATGGGGTTCTAAGCCCTCTTCCAAAAACTCTGGAAATGTCAACCGATCTCGTGCAGTAGGGAACACGGCAGATAAAGCAGATTCAGCAGCGGCAAAATGGTCTGGATGACCCAGGTAATGACCGGACTCAATGTCTCTGACTGGGCTTCCCGTTATCACCACATCGGGTTTATAACGACGTATCTCGCGAGCAATGTCCTTACGCAAAGCCAAGGTGGGCTCCAGATAGGCGTCGGGGTAACCAAGAAACACCACATCCTTTAAACCAAGGATTCGGCCCGCGTCTTTCTGTTCTTGTTCTCTAATCTTGACTAACTTTTCACTGGTCATTTCTGGGTCTGAACTGCCCTTACTGCCATCGGTGCACAGAACGTAAATCACTTCCCAGCCCTCTGCGCACCATTTGGCTACTGTTCCGGAACAACTCCAATCGGCATCATCCGGGTGAGCCATGATAACCATTCCTCTACTGAATAGATCCTTGTTTTCGGCGTCCGCCATGGAGATATTCCTCCACCAGTATATGGCTGAAGATCAACGGCACAGAGCGTGCCGATTCAAATGCTAATCAGGCCTGATTTAGGCGCAAATCGAAGTGTATCATAGCTTTGTTAGTAGCTCTTATAGAATCAGGGCAAAGCAACCAGTTACAACTTCAGGCTATGAAATCAGGCCACGGCAGAAGCTCGCATCATTGCCGTGGGTCCAAACCAATGCTAGCCTGGGCTGACAATCAACGCTTCTGAGGAGCATCCTTCATGGCCACCCTCTGGGCCCAGACATCCACCTTCCAAAATATATCCGTGGGCGACGACCTGCCGATACTTGTGAAATTCGAGTTTCGCATGCCCATTCCAGACGGAGCAGGTGCCTTGGCCATATCTCCAAAAGAGGAGCCAGTAGACGCGGGAAAGCTAAAGGGCTACGTCAAGGAATTACTATTGAAGGGATTCCCGTCTGAAAGCGTCAACAACAATAACATGACCATTGAGATTTCCAATCTGACCGAATTCCTGCCGGGAGACACTGTCAGCCTCAGCGGCCTGGTGGTTGGCAAGTCGGAAGAGAACGGTCTTCAAACGGTGAAGTGCCAGGTAACGGTGGAATCCGAGAAGGGAGATCAGCTAGCAATCGGAAATGTCGTGATTAATCTCTAAGGCGATGGGTACGGGGGGTTCTCCGACGGCGTCGGGCTGAAGGGCGAGGCTGTGACATATCTTCTAGTTCCGCTGATTCTTCGGCTGAAGATGCATATTCATCAGCCATCTGTTTCTTGTAGGCTGCCCATTGCACTTGAGTAACCACGGTTAGCAAGATTCCGGGAACGTGAAACAGCATAATCGGCTGGTATACACCATCATTCATCCACCTGACTCCCAGCACGCCAAGCACGATTATAAACGCCCACGCTATCCCACCAAGCATAACGTTCTCGTTCCAGGGCGACCGGATGGTCAGAAGTGAACCAGCAGGCCAAAAAATCAACATGGGAAGCATGTATTCTGGCCGATAGTACCAGGGCTTAGGGTAGTTTGGTTGTCGTCGTTCTTCTTCCATTGAGGCTAATTAGGCTAAAAAATCAAGCCCAGCGATTAATTACGGGCCAATAGCATGTGAAATTCCATGGGTTCTATTGGCCGTTCTTTTCGAATGCAGGCAACGGCGTACTCAATACCCATACGGGCGAACCCAGTATATTCCAGGGCATGGTTACCCATGATTACCAGCGGCAATTCCCCGTCCATCTCAACACCCAGTTGACTGGCGTCATCGTCGTCAATGTGTAATTCAACCTCACGCCCGGTCAGCCGCTCAATCTTCTCTCGAATCTTTTCCAGAAACTCGCCATCATCCATCATGTTCGTACTCTTATTCGTACTTTTCAGGCTTACAGGGTTTTGACCTTAGTTACTCAATCATTCTAGCACCTGCCTAATTAATAGTGGAAACGGTCGGTTCCACAAGAAGTGGCATCCAAATTAACACTTCAAATCAGGTCAATTACGTTCCTATTGACACCCATTGCCGCCATCACGATAATTACCGGGAACCCAGGCTCATTTAATCGGGGCGCAAGCCTCTTGACCTCAAGCTATTGCGACCAGAGTTCGAGATCGATATGACCACCGTCAATTATTCCTTGGAATATTTCACCTACAACCACTTCACCAGGGGCATTATTGGCATCCTAGATAAATCCTCCACTGAAACCCTGCACCGCCGCATAGATGACCAGGATATAGACTGCTATGCCAAACTGAAAAAATCGGTCCACCAACCTTAGTCCTGGTGAGATTACACTCCTACCCACTAAGTAGACGAGATTCACCAGATGCATAACTACTTTCAGAACTTCCAAGGAAGACGACTGTTAGAAAGCTTCACTCAGGCAACTTCCGGGTTGATGTAGGGTTAGTGGGTCGAAGCCAGACATGAAACTGTGGGTTTCGTTCGAATTAAGCAGATAACAAACCAAAATCACCTGCGCAAAAACTGAGGAGAGACTCAATGTCGACACGCCAAGATGATGTGATCCCTGATTTTTTGAAAATGGACGATGCGATTGGCTCTGACCCGGCCAACGCCGATAAGACTGGTAACTGGAACGGCTGGCCCACAAAGGACTTGAACCCGGTTACCTTGATGGACGATGAGGGCCGGACGGTCCGCATCCGCACTCCCGTGATGGACCTGGAAGGCCTAATCACCCCAACTGAACTGCATTACACAGTTCAGCACTTTGCCGTTCCTCCCGTTGTGGAGACAGACAAGTGGCAGCTCAAGATTCACGGTGAGGTCAAAAACGAACTCACACTGAACTTCGACC
>Ga0209034_10001283_pt1 | contig 12301 bp, 16 predicted proteins | sample MarorgKNORR_S2LV_2_FD_188219 | JGI IMG/M metagenome (GOLD analysis project Ga0209034, IMG submission 188219) | Marine microbial communities from the Southern Atlantic Ocean, analyzing organic carbon cycling - 250m_A/KNORR_S2/LV (SPAdes) (version 2) | ecosystem: Environmental > Aquatic > Marine...
GCCATCTGTTGATATATTTCTGTGAAGTCTTGTAGCGTTGGAGTCAATGCCATATTTTCTGAAGATAGTTTTTTCATTAACTTTGGTTTATTTACTAGTGCATTAGGAATACTTGCAGCAGGAGGATAACGGATAAAATCTGGTACTAAACGAGAAATATCTAATGTGTTACTATGCAAATCAAGAATTCCTTTTCGCATGAAATAATCCATAATTTTTAGATAATTTTGCTATATTTGTTCTTTAGTATGAAGGAAACACGTAACAAAGGTAAACTTACACTCAGTTGTTATCAAATTGTTCTGATCGCTGATCCTTATAGTGATCTTAAAATGTTGAAAAAAAATGCTTCAAAAACAAAAAAAGAAGTGTCTTAAATGCAAAAAAAATATTGGAAGAATGGAATTACATAAAATTGTAATATATGTTATTGAAGATGAATTTACAGAACATCACTATGAGCATATAGAATGTCCTGAAAGATTTACAATTTGAATTAATTTATGCTATGAATTTATTGATGAAACATGAGATTAGGAATTAAAACAGATGATGTATTTTTAATTGAATTAAACGAAAAAAATACGCAAATCCAAAATTTATTCCTTGAAAAAATTAAGAAAATTACAAAAAAATACTCAATAGATGTAATGCTACAGGATGGCACAATAAAAAAACAACAAACATTTGATGTACAAAAAATTGATAATCTTTACAAAAATATTACAGAAAAACTAAAAGATTGGTCAGAACATGGAATATCACAGACAAACAACGAAGATATTCGAAGAAATTTCGTAAAACTTGCTATCAACGTTGAAAATTACCAAATTTTATTACATCTCTCAATACAATATCATGTTTTATTGTTTTACCAAACAAATTACGAAGTAATAAAAAAACAAAAAGAATTAGCTGATTTTATGGATACAACAAAAAATAATGAAGAGAATCTTAAGGAAAAAAGCGATAAAATGATTCTCGAAAAATTGAGAGCTGAAGGATACAAAAATCTTGATACTGAAAACCTTTTTGAGATTTTTTTCAGAGATGATAAAATTAGAGAAAAAATAATGAGTGAAATTGAAACACAGACGGATGGTGAATTACAAAAGATTACACAGTATAAGCAGGATCTTTTAAAAAATTTAGATGATTTGCTTTTAGAAATATATCAAATTGAACCAGTGCTTATAGATGAAACTAGATTAGTATCAGGAGAAGAAGGATGTGTATGTAATATTGACATTGAACAAGTAGAAAATAATCAAAAAACAGGATCATTTGATTCCAATAACATCTCAGTTGCTGTAAAAGATAAGATTAGAATAAAAATTGGCGAAATTTTGGAATCTCTTAGCTAATACATCAGTCAGAAAATTTAGTAAAAATAAAAGGTGTATCAATAGATTGTTCAGCAGTCCAATAAGTTGGAAGTGTGATCGTTTTAATTATTTTAAGATCAAAATTATCTATAACAGATCCCCATCCCCATTGTGATTTATCTCTTGAATACTCTCTCATTGCATGACTTCCTGTTAATACAATAATTGCAGTTTTTTTGATATCTTGTAAAAATTTGATCTTTTTGATTACATTATTTGCTAACATTTCACCCACTTCTGGTAGGCCAGAAATAAAGAATGCTGGTTGAGATAAACCCAATGACATATAATCAAATTGTGTGGCATCAACCAAATTGGCTGTAAAATCTACCTTTGTTTCCTTTGATATTTTATTCTGAAGCATCACAAGATTTTCATCTATTTCAATTCCGTATGATTTAATGTCTATAATCTTAGCACTGTATGGTAATCTACCGTCACCTGAACCAACGTCAATAATTTGTTTAATACCAAGATTTTTTGATATCAGTGCTAATGCAAAGGAACTAAGTATCCACATAGGATAAAATGGTGCATAGCTAGTATCATGCTTAATACTATTAATCCAATATTGGTTAACGTCTCCTTCATAAACTATCAGAGGCACTCCAAGGACTTCTAATTCATACGAGTTATAGTAAATTGGATTATTTGCTACAAATTTGTGAAGCATATTCAATGGCTTGTCATCAATAGAAAAGTTATCTGATGATGAAAGCGGAATAATTTCATGAAGATGACTACTCCCCTTATAGATGCGCATAAACTCAGTTTTTAGAGCGACTATCTGTTTTGATAGGAAATCATCCATATACACAGTGCATTAATCTTATTTTTGAATCTATCAAAACGCCTATTCGCTAATAACAAAATATTACAAAAAATCAAATATAGATAAAAAACTGAAATTGGCATGGTAATATCTTACGATGATGTCGTAAATGCACAGAAAACACAAGATAGTGTGATCAGAAAAACATCTCTTACTTTTTCAGATACATTTACCCAGCTGACTGGTTCAAAGGTTTACTTGAAAAATGAGTTTGAACAAAAAACTGGTTCGTTTAAACTACGTGGAGCATATTATAAAATTAAAACACTATCTGAAGAAGAAAGAAAAAATGGTGTTGTTGCAGCTTCCGCAGGTAATCATGCACAAGGTGTTGCATTTGCATCAGCATTAGAAAAGATCAAATGCACTATAGTTATGCCAAAAAACGCGTCACCAGCAAAGGTTGCCGCTACAAGGGGATATGGTGCTACGGTAGTTTTGGAAGGAAAAAATTATGACGAGTCATCGGCAAAAGCACAAGAGATTGCTAGTTCAACTGGTGCAACAATCATACACGCATTTGACGACCCACAAATTATAGCAGCACAGGGTGTAATAGGTTTAGAAATAATTGAACAACTACCTGATGTTGATGAGATTTACGTTCCTATAGGAGGTGGAGGATTAGTATCAGGTGTTTTAACTGCGGTGAAATCTAAAAATCCAAATGTAAAAATTATCGGTATTCAGTCAAAATCATTTCCATCAATGAAAAATTCACTAGATTCTGGTAATATAGAAACAGTTGATGGGGGATTTACTATTGCTGATGGCATTTCGGTAAAAACACCTGGCAAGCAAACATTTGATATAATCAAGAATCAGATTGATGAAATTGTACTTGTTGATGACGATGAAATTATCAAAACAATGTTCCTTTTGATGGAAAGAGCAAAGTGTGTGATTGAACCAGCAGGTGCTATTGGTCTTGCATATTTGATAAGCAAAAAGCCATCACCAGGAAAAAAAGTTGTTCCAATTTTATGTGGTGGAAATGTTGACATGTATTTGCTTGGTCAAATAGTTGCAAAAGGTTTAGCAACAATGGGTAGGATGATGAAGATTTTCATTTTGTTGAAGGACAAACCTGGTGCACTGAAAGAGGTTGTTGACGAATTGGCCTCACTTAGTGCAAACATTGTAGAAGTCGTTCATGATAGACTGAGCTCAAATGTACGTGCTGGAACAACAGGTGTAACGCTAAGCCTAGAAACAGAAGATCAAAAGCATACGGATGAGATAATACAACATTTGAAAGAGAAAAATATCGAGTTTAAAGTACTAACATAGTCAATTTATAGCCAAAAACCTAGTTATGGCAATTCATCTTCAATATCAGAGCAGTGTTTGTGAACCCAATTACCCTTAGAATTTTTTGCTATTTCTTTGCCTATTTTGATTACATCACCACATTCTACACATTTTCCATTAAATCTAGCCTTCATAATATCACTTGAATTTCTTTTTAACAAATTTTCGTAAACCCATCTTTTTCAGATCATCGGATTCTTTGAGAACAAATTTGTGCTGTTTTATTTTATGTGTTCTAAGTTTTTTCTTTATTGTACTAGATTCATTAGCAAGAATTTTTAGCGCATAAATTGCTGCATTAGAAGCCTTATTCACTCCTACAGTAACCACAGGAGACCCAGAAGGCATCTCTGAAATTGAGAGTAAGGAATCAAGACCACCAAATGCAGAAAACTTGTGACTCTCAGATTTTTTTTGTTGTTTATCGTTGTAAACCATTATTGGAACTCCTATTACTGGTATTATGGTGTGTGATGCAATCATTCCTGGAAGGTGTGCTGCACCTCCAGCACCAGCTATAATTACTTTGAATCCACTTTTTTCTGCGTGTTTTGCATACTCATCCAATCTTGTGGGAGTTCGGTGTGCAGAGATTATCTGATCCTCATGTGGAACACCAAATTCATCAAGAATTTCAGCAGCAGCGTGCATTATTCTGCTATCTGAACTTGAACCCATTATAATTCCGACAAGGGCTTTTTTCATGATATTCATTGACATGAAGATGTTTTTAATGTAACGAACACTGGTCCTTATCTCAAAAAAGTTAGCTAAATTATTTTTTTGATAGTCACAAATTAAAAAAACCGTGCCTAAAGTGTTAATCTAACCTTTTTAGGATATAATCATAAAAAACGTTGTAGATGGGTATGTATAGTGTGATAAATCATACTAATTATGAAATACATGTGTAGAAGTTGTAAAACAACTTGTAATGATATGGTACAACATATAATGAAAGTACATAAATTTTCAAAATCTCAAATAGAAAAAGATCTCAAAATGAAACCAAATGGATACAAAAGCATTTTTGAAGAAATAAAATGACTAAGAAAAAACCCAAAGGACATAATATTGGTGGAACGTATAAACAGAAAAGACGTAAAGAGAATAAAGAGAATAAGGATTAGTTATACTTGCGAAAACATGAGATAAACAAAAGAAGAAAATTAAAACAAAAACGTAGAGAATCTTCTAAATCACAAGTAGAAAAAAAACATAAACGAAAACACAAAGATAACGCTCGAAGACGGAGACAGCGAAAGAAATGAACATAAATTCAACATAAATAGAAGAACCTTCTAGAATTTTTGATATAAGATCTCTTATACCAACGTGAGTACGCTCATAAATCGTATACGTAGAGCGGAAAACTTTATTTTAATTATAGATATAAACCAGTAGGATCATAAAATGCTGTTCTAGTTATACCAGATTGAACAAATCTAATTAGAAACATAATGCCAAGTAAGTAAGACACTGGTTTTTATCTAGTTTATTTGTATAATAATCATGAAAAAAAGGCTTGGGATAATAGGAGGAGGTCAGCTTGGCATGATGATAACGGAAGCAGCTCAAAACCTGAATGATGAGATATCGGAAATAACAGTTCTTGACCCAACAGAAAACTGTCCAGCATCTCAAGCTGGTGCAAAACAAATTATTGGTGACTTTAAGGATGAATTTGCAATTCTAAAACTTGCAGAACAATCTGACATTATTACATATGAGATAGAGTCAGGTAATACGGATGTGCTAAGCAAGCTAAAGGCAGAGATTGAACCGTCACCATCAACTCTGAGCATAATCCAAGATAAGCTTTCACAAAAGAAGTTTCTTTCAGAAAATGCACTACCAGTTTCGCAGTTTTATGAGATTACATCCTTAGATGATTTGTATGAAAAAATTAAGGAACTTGGACTTCCAGTTTTGCTCAAATCAAGAAGAGACGCATATGATGGTAGAGGAAATTTCAAAATATCTTCATCAGATGAGATTGAAAAGGCATATCAGCACTTTGACGGAAAAAGCCTGATGGTTGAAAAGTTTGTTGATTTCAAGATGGAAGTATCTGTTATAGCAGCCAGAAACACAAGGGGTGAAATAGCTACATATCCTCTGGTCGAAAACATTCATGAGGACAACATCTTAAAGATAACAATTGCACCTGCACGCGTATCCGACAATGTGATAAGGAATGCAGGCGAGATAGCAAAAAAGACAATGCAGGTCTTGAACGGTGCTGGTGTTTTTGGAATTGAAATGTTTGTTGATCAAGATAACAAGATTCTCATTAATGAGATAGCACCACGTGTACACAACTCTGGTCACCATACATTACAGTCATGCAAGATATCACAGTTTGAACAGCACCTCCGCGCAATACTTGGATTGAATCTCGAAAGCACCGATTTGGTTCATAAAACTGTCATGTGCAATATATTGGGACCGCATGAGTTTGAAGGAAAGTACAAGCCTGTTCAGCTAGAAAAGGACGGTGTATATCTGAAGATGTACGGAAAGGATATCTCAAAGCCGCAGCGTAAGCTTGGTCACTTTAACGTTGTAGACCTGAATAACTCCAAAGATACATCCGAGTTACTAAAAATGGCTGACGAAATAAAAAACGCAGTTTCAATCATGCCTCTCAGTTAAGATTAGTTTATTAATTCTATAACTTTCAGCTAAGTATGGCAAAGGCAGCTGCAATCATAATCACTGGAATTGCAATTGTATTGTTAGTGATTTATGGTGTTGATGTAGCCGCTAGTGCTAATGTTGATGGTGAAAAAGGTGATGGATTTTTGCCATTAGATGACATGCAAAGAGGTATGGGACTGGGCATTCCTGCAATAATTTTACCAATAATTGCATTTTTCATATCATTAAAAGAACCATCAAAAGGATTAGGTGGAATGATAATCATTTCAGGCGCATTGATATTAGCTGGTGGAATCGCATTAGTTGGAACACCTGCACCAGAGGGTGTAGAAAGAAATCCTGCAATGTTGTTTGTTCCAGGAATTGTTCAGATTGCATTAGGTGCAATAAAAATTAAAAAGTCCTAGATATGCCAGTTTGTGAAAAATGCCAAAACAAAGTACCTAAAGTCTATAATTGCGAGCACACAAACAATGAGGATTTTTGTGTTGATTGTTATACAGAATTACACTATTACCTGACTGAATAAAATAGTAATAGCCTTTTAGCTTAGCCGTTTATATTAGTTATAGAGAAGTTTACACAGTGAAAAAATCAAAGCGAATTAACAGAAATTTAAGTGTCATAGGTATCATGATACTGGCTTTTCTTCTGTTTGTGTTTGGAAAGGACGTAGCAAATTCTGTCAACCCTTAACTAAGCTTACAAATTAAGATCAAGCCTTTTAATCCAGTTTAAAGCTCACTTTTTTTATGAAGGCCATGATATTATCTGGTGGACGTGGCAAAAGGCTGCGCCCAGAGACAGACATTATACCAAAACCACTAATTCAAATCAATAAAAGACCATTAATTGAATGGAAAATTAACTATCTAAAAAAATTTGGAATTAAAGATGTTATCATTTGTAGTGGCTATAAGGCAAAAAAGATTAAGAATTATCTTGATAAGAAAAATAATTTTGGATGTAATATAGAATACTCAGTAGAAACCTCACCACTTGGCACTGCAGGCGCAATTAAAAAAGCAATTAAAAATATTTCTGAAGATTCATTTATTGTCATAAATGGTGACGTAATTACAAATATAAATTTGAAAAAAATGATGGTCAAACCCAATAGTGTTGCAGCAATTGAATTGAGAACAAATTATGGAACAATGAAAATTAAGAATGATAAAATTATTCAGTTCAATGAAAAAACCGATGTTGAAAATGTGTGGATGAATGGTGGGATATATCATCTAAGTACAAGCATTAGTAAAATTTTACCAAGAAAGGGTAGTCTGGAAAGTATAGTTTTTCCCAGACTAGCTAAAAAAAATTCATTACATACAGTAAAATTTAAAAACGTTTTATGGCGTTCTATTGATTCACATAAGGATATTGAAACATGTACAAGGGAAATGATTCAAAAAAATTATATGAAATTTATTTCAAAAAGATGAATCAGAATGCGTTTATCATATAGTTTAGGTTCAATTCTGACAATTGAGCAGGTTTTAGAATGTGCAAAAAAATTAAATGGATTCAAGCCTGACACAATTTGGATTCCTGAAACATGGGGAATGGAAAATTTTTCTATGCTTAGTTTGGTAAGCAGAGAAAATAATTTTTCAAAAATCGGTTCTTCTATAATTAACATCTATTCACGAAGTCCTAGCTTGATCGCTATGGGAGCTGCAACAGCTGATACTATTTCAAATGGACGTTTAATTCTGGGATTAGGTACAAGCAGTCAGCCTATTGTTGAAGATTTTCACGGATATGAATTTGAAAAACCAGTTAAACGGATGAAGGAATATGTGGAAATAATACGATTGATCCTTACCGGTAAAAAAATAAATTATTCTGGTGATGTTTTTTCATTGAAAGATTTTTCATTACTCATCAAACCTCCTAGAAATGAAATTCCAATTTATCTAGCCGCAGTTAATCAAAAAATGGTCGAACTTGCCTGGAAAATTGCGGATGGGGTAATTTTCTACCTCCGACCAAAAAATGATATTAAATCACTACTCTCAAAAATGCAAAATCAAAGAAAGATTGATGCATCTATTCAAATCATAACATCTGTTAATGATGACTCTGAAAGGGCTACTATACGGGCAAAAAAAACATTGGCATTTTATGTTTCAGTGGGAAAGATTTATCGGGAATTTTTAGCCTCAAATGGATTTAAAAATGAAACAGAAAACATTTTTGAAGAATACAAAAAGACAGGTTTACAAAATAATCATGAATTAGTACCTGATTCAATGATAAACGAGCTTTGTATTTCTGGAACTCCAGAGGAATGTAAGAAGCAGTTAAAACAATTTCGTGAGACTGGAATAGATTTACCAATTATCCAATTTAATCCCACAGATAATGTTCAGGAATCATTTGATCTTTTTACTTCAACATTCTCGGAGGTATATGATTGAACAAAGTCGCCATAGTAGGATGCGGAAATACTAAATTTACAAAAGATGAGTTGCCTATTGAATCATTATTACTGGAGTCTACGAAGAATGTATTTGATACCACACGTAATTTATCACAAGACATTGTTGACGGTGTTATAGTTTCTACAAATGATAACTCAAAATATCTTGGCGCAATATTATCCGAATTATCAGGAATCAAACCAAAAATTTCTCATACGGTTGAACATCTGTGCAGCTCTGGTACTAGTGCGGTAATTTCTGGATTTTCATACATTGCATCAGGATTAGCTGATATAATTTTAATTGCTGGTGCTGATAAGATTGGAAATCCAGGACAAGTTTTGGAATGGGATAAATCTAGGGGAGAATTTAACCACCCAATTTATTGGGCATCAATGTTTACCAAGGCGCATAAAAGAAAATTTAACACAACTGAAGAGGAACTAGCAATTGTATCAGCTAAAAATCACAAACAGGCAATAGATAATCCAAATGCGTACTCACATAAGCCCTACACAATTTCTGAGATCATGAATTCAAAGAATGTTACCGATGATTTACGAATTTTAGATTGCTCTTATCCATGTTCTGGAAGTTCATCAATTATTTTGGCATCAGAAGATCTTGCGAAAAAATTCACTGATCTGCCTATATGGATTTCAGGTATAGGCCAGAAAACTAATTCCGCAAGTTTCATGAAAAATCAATTGACAACTTTCTCCAGCAGTGTAATCGCTGCTAATGATGCATATAACATGGCTAAAATAACTTCAAAAGAAATTGATGTCGCTGAAATACATGATGCATTTTCTGTGTGTGAATTGATGGCTGTAGAAGATCTTAATTTGGCTGAAAGAAATACAGGTGCCACATATACTAGAAACCTGTTCAATACAGAAGATAGGAAAATAAACCCAAGAGGAGGGTTGATTGGGGCTGGTCATCCTTTGGGCGCGACTGGCATTTCACAAGTCGTAGAAATTACACAACAATTACAAAATAATGCTGAAAAAAGGCAAATATCGGGTGCTAAAAAAGGCCTTGTTCATAATATGTCTGCGGCAGCAACATCAAGCTCTGTTTTGATTCTGGAATCATGACTAAATTTGAAGATGAATTGAAGGCGGGAAATTTTGTTACTAGTGAATGTATGCATTGTATGAAGATTGTCTGGCCACCAAGCGATTACTGTGATAACTGTTTTAGAGATGTCAATTGGAGAAAAGTATCTTTAGATGGTAAAATAATAGAATGGTCAAAAAAAGGAAATGATGTGTTTTGTATTGCAGAATTTGAAAAAACCATTCAAATCATGGGAAAAATAGATGGCAATATTAATGCACTAAAGTATGGACAAATGATCAAACTTACAAAATGTTTGTTAGAAGATAAACATAGATTTTTTTTCAGTTTAACAAATAATTAAAAATTATAGAATTATTTTGATTTACGATGGCTTGTTTCATGAAAATTTCTAATATGAATAGCTAGTTTATCTGGATCATTTCCAAATTTTTTACCACAGTATGTACAATAAAATTCATCTTTCCACAACACACAAATATTTTATGTTGTGTTACTTATGATTTATGTTAGAATAGATTAAAATTCACATTATTGTTGATAATATAATAACCAATGATTCTATATCAAGAAATAAAATAAACGGTTATGTCCTTCTTAATCAGAAAAAATCAAAATTTTATTAACAAATCACATCTTAATGACCATGAAAAAACAAAAAAAAATAACCGAAAAATTGCAAAAACAAGAAGGCAAAGAGGCTATCAATGGGAAAGTACACTTGTTAAAAGATTCAATTCTACTAAAGGCTGGAAGGCATTTAGATTAGGATCTCCTAGTACTGCTTTACCAGATGTTCTAACAATAAATAATACTGAAAGCACGATCTTTACAATAGAGGCAAAATCTGGAACTGGAACAACTTTACAAGTTCCCTTTGATCAAATAGAAAGATGCCTTCAATGGATAAATAATTTTCAAGTTTATAAAACAAGAAAAGTAATTTTAGCTTTCAAATTTCTTTCAAAAAAAAGAATTGGTCTTTCTATATACGAAAATCGAAAATTACATGAATTTTATAAGGAGTGGGATAATAGAAAAAATCCTATAGATTGCGTGTGTACATATGATGGAAAAACATATGCAATTTGTGATGGTAAACGAAAAAAACTAAATTTGAAAGATTTCTATATGCCATTCAAATCCAAATATCAACTAATCTCAAAATAGAATTTATTACTAATCATTTTTTAATAGTAAATTCTTAGAATATTATCATGAATTTCAAACGATACCTAGACAAAATCAAAAAAAAGACAGAAAAAATTCAGCCTGAGATTGAAATTGAAGATACTGCAACTAACAATGAAATTCAGTCCGAAGTAAAGAAGATTCCACGTTTTGTGGACCCAAATAAGGATCCAAATGATTATCTTAAAAGATACATTAACGAATCCAAATACAAAGATTGGTTTAACCGAAATTATCCAAATTATACCATATATGAAGCAGTAGGGTTAACTGCATCAGATTACATAAAAATCAAAAGGGAAGTATCACCTGAACCGGAACAAATTACTAATAATAAAAAGTCTGAAGAAAAAAATCAATCAAAAGAAAAAATTAATTCCAAGATAACATTACAACAAGAACACAAAACTACTTTTGATGATTTTATAGACGAACGATTACTAGTAAGTAATAATGCATTTGGTGATAAAGAAATGAAAATTAAAATAATTGAAGTTTCTGATGAAACGGCTCATGCAACATGGAAATTTGGTGATCGTGTTAAAGTAAATAAAATTTTGGTAACAATAAAGCATCTAGAAACACAACAAATAGAAGAAAGGGAATTTGATATTGAAGAAATTGAAAGAGAACTTAGAGAAAAAAGGCATTATTCGTCAGCTAATAGATGGACACCAACCAAGGACATAAAAAATGGTTTTATTATAAAAACTAGACATACTGGATTGATTAGTGATGCTGCAGCATTAGATTACATATCATTTTAAAATAATATTTTTCACGATCTTTTGAATTAGTTTCTTAAACAAGAAAAAGTATAAGAATACCATAAGAAAAGCTCTGTTATGATAACAAAGGATATCAAAGTGAATGGGACAGAATTTCGGGTTACATTAACGGATTCAATAATAAGTCAAGTTAATAGTTTAAAATCTCTCTATAATCAGGCATATGAAGATCCAGAAATCTTTGAACAAATCAGTTCTGAGATTTCTGATACAATACAGACTATCTCAAGTGCATCTGAACCAAAAGCAAAAGATAGTGATTTGGATGGATTGATCCAAGAAATAATTAAGATTGTTGACTCCAATACTGCAGCTGTAGAAAAAGCATCTCAAGAAAAGCCACAAAAACACAAAAAGAAAAAATTATAATTTTATATTTGTAAACAAATTTTTTATAAATAATTTAGCATCTTAGTTATATCTAACTTTGAATATTACTAATTAATGAATGCGCACTGTGAATGTGGAATTTGTGGTCATTTCAGCGAAAAAGAATGCATTAAAAATGAATGTAAATGTTGTAGTAATTTTCATCTAAGATCCGGTTCAAAAATAAGTAAATAATATAATTTACAAAATAATTTTAAAGATTATTTTTTATAATTTCTATTTTTTCAACAAGTT
>Ga0209034_10001285_pt1 | contig 12298 bp, 10 predicted proteins | sample MarorgKNORR_S2LV_2_FD_188219 | JGI IMG/M metagenome (GOLD analysis project Ga0209034, IMG submission 188219) | Marine microbial communities from the Southern Atlantic Ocean, analyzing organic carbon cycling - 250m_A/KNORR_S2/LV (SPAdes) (version 2) | ecosystem: Environmental > Aquatic > Marine...
AATGCATCAACCTGATCTGCCTGTGGAGTTGAAACTCCATCACCGTCAGTGTCTGATACTTGAATTCTTGGTGCATCTACACCAGTTAGATCACCGGTCATAATCATGACTAGTTCATCTGAAAGGTGTGTTCTTGATGGCCAATCGGCATATGCGTCACCTTCATTTTGGTTAATCATATAATATTCAACTGTACCTTCGTATTGTCCACTACCGTCGCCTGTTTCTTCACATTGGCATCTGTAAACTGCGTTGTTAATTCCATTTGAATGGAATGAGAAGAAGTCGATATAGAATGCAGTTTTACCAGTTAAGCTGGTGTTTGGTGTACTGGAATGATCTTCAAAGTAGAAGTTGACATAGACTTGATCATCGTCAAAGTCAGATATGTCTGCAGTACCTGAACCAGTAAATAGTTCGGTAATGTCATAACTACTACTCTGGGATTGAGCGTCAATTGCAGCTAATAATCCACCACCATCCTGGTCTTGGATTACAATGTCAACGTTTGTTGATGTTGCAATTAAGCCTGACACATCCCAATTCATTATCATTGCACCTCTATGTTGTGTGCCGTTTGCAGCTGTACTGTGTGCATTAGTATCTTCATCAGATAATTCTGAATCAGAATCACTATCTAATGCACTTGCCATGTTTGTAAAGTCCTTCACATCAATACCTGTGTTAATGACAAGACCGGTAGTTAGTGTACTACCAGCGTCTAGATCACCACCTTCAGCTGCTGCTGATCCGATGTATCCTACACCAGATGAGCCATCTACTGAGGCTGAATCTGATCCACCAGCGGCTAAGTTGACTACTACTGAGCCAGTTAACAGCAATGGATCACCAACATGAATTGTTGGATATACGTGATCTTCTTCACTGAACTTGAAGTCTTCATCGTCATGAGCTTGTAGGTTATGATCTTCATCAGTCATAAGAATTTCTAACTCCTCACCAGAGTTCCATTCTTCACCTACGCCTTCTTCAAGGAATTCAAGAGATGCAGTAAAGTTTTTGACTACTATAGAGAATGGGCTGTCATCATAGCTGATGGTAGCCGATGTATTTCTCTTTGCGTCAGATTTTACAATTAATTGTGAATCATTATCATCGTCTTCGATTGTGAAGTAACCTGAACTTGGGGCTGTTTCAAGGAATGTTAAATGATCAGCTTCTTGTACACTGTCATCATTATCTTGAATATCTAAGATTGTCTCACTTGAACCACCGAAGGTGATCAAGAGAGTACATGTGTCTTTAAGTCCCATAGTTGTTGGTATTTCAGTTCTTGATGCTGCTGAACTTGGATCTGTGTACTTGTCATAATAACAAGCTGTTGTACTGTTAGCATCTGTCTCAGAACCTACATCAAATGTCCAGTTATCAACGCTAGTTGGATCTAGATTAAGGCCTGGAGCCATTAATTCAAGATAAATCTGTGCGCTTGGTGGATATTCTGTTCTGTCAGTAGTTGCATAATGTGCACTGTCCTTTCCAGAACTGTATTTGACGTATTGTGTTTCTGAACCAGTTGATTTGTAGTATACAAATTCTGCTGAAACATTATCGAAGTTATATACTGAGATGAATGGCCAAGCTACTGCGTCTGCTGTGATTCCAACGTTACCATCAGTTCCTCCAACTAAGTTGATTCCCTGAGGACTCTTTAGAATGTGAGTACCTGCAGTGGTATCAGTTGCTGAGGCTGGTGCTGAACAATCTGTTTGAGAAACCCAAACAGCTTCAACATCATCAAAGATGGTTGTATCGTCAATTCCAGTTGCAGTTACTGCAGTTCCAGATGCTCCAGAGGTACATGATGTACCAAATTCTAGGCCATAAGCAGTACCTAGGGCATCAGCTACAGTTACTTTTGCATCATCAGCTACATATGCATACCAAGCACCGTCTGCACCTTGAACCATTGGAAGTTTGTCTCCATTGACTTCAACTCTTGGTGCGCCAGGTATACCTAGTTCAGTACTATTAATATCAGGATCTCGGACTACTACCTCAACTACGGCAGCACCTCCAAAGTAATATTCTTTGTACTCGTTACCAGGATAATATGCGGATACGAATAGATGTTGATTTTCTGCTACTACTTCTGGCATCATGCCTGGGACGGCGAATGTTAATCCACCGGCAACCATGATTGCCATTAGTGTAAGACTAGTTAATTTTTTTGTGTTACTTGCGTTATACATGTTATTAAATAATTTGTTAAAAATTTTGTTTATACTACTGATCGTCATATTCTATATAATTCAATATTGTTATACCAATGACATTTAGTACTATACAAACTATATAGTATTAACAATATATCAAATGCAATTTTTTGCAAAAAATTTTTGAAATGAACGATTGATTCATTATTATTATATACATTTTCAATTATTGATAACTTTTCTATGTTTATGTTCTATGAATTTAGAAAAAGTGTTTACAAATGTTACACGTGATAAATTATTTTCAGTCTTTGATAATTTTTCTGTAAGTGTGTGTACAAAAATTACATGTGATTCTAACAGATTTCACATTACTACGACCAACTCGAACCTTGGAATTTATTCCTGGAACAATAAATTTTTTACATTTTTTGCAAAAACATGAACGAATTTCATATGGCATTCTTATTTTGTATTTCATGCTAATCTTTTTTGCAATCATAGCCTGTTTTTCAGCTAAATCTGCATCTACTCGTGCATTAGATACTGCATTTTTGAACAGGATATGCATTCGCTTTGTAGCAACCTCTTTTTTTGAATTCTTCATGCCTAATTCATATAATAATAGTAAAAAAATATGCAGTCAGCGGGATTCGAACCCGCGTCACAGGGTTGGAAACCCCGAATACTAACCAGGCTATACTATGACTGCATAAGGAAGGAAACTTTTCTACCTACATAAAAATGGTTTTTTCATACTCATAGATCAATCTGCTAAGAATAACATGAGTTTCTAAAGAGTTTGGCGATAGTTTTTCAATTTGGTTAAATTTATTTTTTATATGATCTGAAAAGTGTCCTTTTTGAAAACCACCAATTACTATGCATGAATTGTCAGTAATTGTTTTTGCAGATTTTTCAAATGTACTGTCACTACCTTCGGTTGAAAAGCCAATTATTTTTTCTGGGTTAATTTTGTTTAATAATTCTTCAAATGTCATATCCTCCAATTCCATTAATTGTGAATCTGATAGTACAGTTTTTTTTTCTTTGAAAAGTTTCTCTATAACTCCTTGAAATCTGTGATATGATTTTGGTAGTCGCACTTGATCACCTAATGTAATCACCTGATTGTTGATTGTATGAATAAAAACTCTAATTTTTTTCTCTTGATAAAGTGGACTACTACAAATTGCCAAAAGTGCCAAGTGCGTTATGTCTGGTCGTCCACGTTTAATTTCATTTTCAATTCCTTTCATGGCACCAAAATGCCACGAATTATCAAGTAAAACTTCATTAGATTTTTTTCTAAATCTTTTACAGTATGATGTTACTGATGGATGATTTTGTAGTTCGCTAGGTATAATTTCTAATGAGGATTCAGCCAAAATTAATGTAAGCATTACATATCTGATAATTTCTGTTGTATTTGTTTTTTCGACTTATCTATCCAGATGTACATCCACTGTATCCACATTCTATGCAAATACTACAACCTTCAATAAGTACAAGGTTATTTTTACATGTAGGACAAAGATTCTCTTCTTTTGGTTCTTCTACTATTGGAGATGGTGTCCTAATTTGTTCATGAGCTACAACCAGTTTTAGTGCATTGTTAACCTGTTCTTTGATGTATGGATTAGTGATAGTATCATGAATATAATCATGCAAATAGTTAGAAGGAACTACATCAAATGTTTTCACAGCGTTTTCATCCGTCATATGTAAAACTTGTTTGTGTCTTGAACCATCTCTATAAACAGTAATTCCTTTCAAACCAATCTCATGTGCAAGTAGATATGCTGCTTTAACATCATCGGCAGATACATCATTTGGCATGTTAATTGTTTTAGCAATAGCATTTCCAATCCAGTCTTGCCATACAGCCTGAGCCATTAGATGATCTGACCAATGAATATCCATTGCAGTGACAAATATTTTTTGCATCCATTCTGGAATTTCTTCAATTCCTCTAACAGAACCATAGTTACTAGCGATTTTTGCAAGCAATTCCTCACTGTAAAGACCATTCTCTCTTAGTACTTGTTCAAAGATTTTGTTTGTATAGAAGAATCTACCAACAGTAACTCTCTTTTCAAATACTAGTGCAAATGTTGGTTCCATTCCATTTGAACAATCTGCAATCATCGATAATGTACCCGTAGGGGCAACTGTTGTTGTTAAAACATTTCTAATTCCATATTTTTGTATTTTCTCAATAAGTGCGTCCCAATCATAATAATGCGCATTCTTTGGTTTCTGGTAATATCCTGCAATTGGAATTTTGCCTTCTGGATATTCTGTCTTAGGACACAATGGGAATTCATCTCTAGATTGTGCCAAAGCAACGGATTCTTCCATTGAGTAATATGATAATGCCTCAGAGAGTTTTGACATAAACTCATAACCTTCTTTTGAATTATATGAAATTCTTAGTTTATACAAAAGATCTGCAACTCCCATTACACCAAGACCTATTCGTCTTGAATCCTTTGATGCTACATTAATTTCTGGTACAGGATAATGATTTACATCAATTACATTATCTAAGAATCTTGTTGTTTTTCTAATTACCTCTTCATATTTTTGCCAGTCAAATTCGTATTGACCATCTGCTTTTCTTTTTACAAGATTAGCCAAGTTTATTGAACCAAGATTGCATGACTCATATGGATAAAGACTTTGTTCGCCACATGGATTAGTTGCTTTTAGTGGACCACCTCTTGCTTTTGCAAATACATTGTACTCGTTTATTTTATCAAAGAAAATTAATCCAGGTTCAGCACTTTTCCAAGCAGAGTTTGCAATCAAATCAATCAAGTGATGTGCATTTATTTCTCTTACAGGTGAGTTATCACGTGTACTTCTTAGTGTATAAGCACCATCTTCTGAATTAACTAATGCATTCCAAAAGTCTTCCCAAATTCCTACACTAACATTAAAGTTCTCGAGTACTCCTGGTTCTGTTTTGTTTGTAATGAATTTTTCAATGTCAGGATGCCAAACATCCATGATACCCATGTTAGCTCCTCTTCTCTTTCCACCTTGCTTGACCACTTCTGTAACTGAATTAATTATGTTCATGAATGATACAGGACCTGATGCCACGCCTGATGTGGAGGCTACGATGTCTCCTTCTTCTCTAAGCTCTGAATAATTAATTCCAACCCCACCACCTGATTTAAAAATCAAAGCAGCGTCTGATGTTGATTTCATTATTCCTTCCATGTCATCAGGCATTCCAAGAACAAAACATGCTGATAATTGACCAAGACGACCACCTGCGTTCATCATTGTTGGAGAGTTTGGTAAAAATATTTGATGAGTCATCAATGAATAATATTCACTTATTTTTTCAGAATAGATGTTAAATTTTTTACCAGCTAGTTGTGTTAGAAGTTCTTTAAAGCCAATTTTCATCTGTCCTTTCTTTGCAAGATCTACATAACCATTAATGAGACCTCTAAAGTGCCATTTGTTTAGATAGTATTCACCAATTTTAAATTTATAATCAAAGTGATCAAGTTTAGTAAGATATTCTGTTGCTTCTTCTGTATTCTGTGATGTATTACCGTTCTTGATAAAAATTTCACTGTCATGTAAGAGATCTCCAATTCCAATTAGAATTGCAACTCTTTCAAACATTGCAGTTGGACTCTCAGTAATTTCGTTCTTATTATTTCTCATTAGATAACGTGATGCTAAGACACGAAGGCAATTAAGATCAAATTGCTTAGAAACAGAATCAAGATTATCTGTGTTAATAACTTTCATCTTTTCATCTCGAATCTTTCTACGTTCATGCCTATACAGAATGTAAGATTTTGCAATTTCACTGTGGCCCTGTTCAATTAGTGTTGATTCAACCATATCTTGGATATCTTCAACACTTGGAGGATGTGATGACGAAAAACCCTGTGTAACTAGCTTATCTAGTACACCGTTCGTTAATTCTTCTGCTAGATCGCGATCTTCTTGGTTTGTTGCCATTAATGCTTTATGAATTGCATTTGTGATCTTGTTTTTATCAAAATTTGTTACTTTGCCATTTCTTTTCCGAATTTCGGCGATAGAACTTTCTATTTGTGAATTTTCAACCATCTTATAATTCCTCAAGAGAACTTAAGATTGTCAAGAATATATCTTCTTTGCAAACTAATTTGTTAGTTGAGCTGAAATTTTTTTTACAACGCTCCAACTTTTCTTGTATCGGAAATTCATGGTGCTAAAAAAGAATTCTGTTTTGATCGCGTTTGTTGTTTTTTGAATAACGAATTTCGTTTTATAAAATATATTGTGATTTACATGTTGGGCATTTGTCGACTAGCTTCTCTCCCTTAAAACCGCAATTTCCACATACTGGTACATCTAGAACTGGTTTAAATGACGAAGTTAGCAGACTGATCTTCTCTATTGCTGATTTTATGTCTCCAGATTTGGTTTTTTTATCAAAGTTAACCTTCAAAAGTAGTCCTCCATTTAGTATCTTTGATATATTATTAGATCCTTGAATTAGTTCATTTTTTGCTGTAAGTTCTTTTAATTTTGCTGGATCAATCGAGAATCCTTGCGAATATAACCCTGAAGAAGTTGAGTTTTGAACAGAATTCTTTCCATATTTCTCACTGTCCAAGGTAGTAAATCTTGAAATTCCATCCGTGTCAACCATAGCAACTGTAACATTTACTCCTGATTCTTTTCCTTTCTTTAATGCAACATCAACTGCAGTCTGAAGAACTTTGTAAAGAATCGCCCGACCTTCTTTATCATCCTTATGACCAAGTATACTAAAAACAGCTTCATTCAGTCCAACAAGATTTAGAATTAATGACATTGAATTCTTTTGCATGAATTGTGTATTTTTGCTAAGAAGTGGATTTATTCCACGTCTTGTAAGATCAGAGATATCCTTCTTTCTTAATATCATTGAATCAATTGCAGGTTTAATCAGTAACGCAAGTCTTGCCCTAAAGTATGTTTCATCTTTGTTTGATTCAAATGCAAGGCGTGGAAGGTTAATTGTTAGTGAACCAAGTTTGATTGATGTTCCAATATGTTTCTCTTCTGCCTTGAGTATTCCATTAGTTGAACAAGAGCCTTTTGAGAATATGACATTACCACCAATGGAAATTATTGTAGAAAGTACATCAGAGATTTCTGATATCTTTCCTTTTTCATAGTCAATAACTAATCCAATCTTTGACAATGGTGTTATCTCTAAGTATGATTTGTATGCAGATAATATCGATTTTACAATTTTTTGATCTGCTGATAAAGGTAATCTAAATGATATAACTGTAGGAGACTTGTCATAACTTATTGATGTTGAAGACAATTTAAAAATACGAAGTAGATTTTCTTCAATGTCTTTTAGATTCTTTGAAATTTTTCCTAGTACTGTTGGGAGTTCATCTATTACAACTTCTTGTGATGCTTCTTTGGCTATCAAAGAGAGAGTCATTGGAAGTAACACAGACAAATCATCAAGAGTCTTAGGCTGTGGAATTCGTGATACATTAAGGGATTTACCCCCTAGTTGTAATCCTTCGTCGATTAGTTCTTTAAGATTGAGGAAGACTACGTCAGGCATGAGTGACCATATACCTGGATTTGTTATGTGTAAATCGCCTGATAAATGTGAGTCTGCTACGTCTTTTGGAAGACTGTTTGTAAGTAAATACTCTGCTAGAACATTTTTGCCTGTATTAAACAACAAATCTTCTGCACCATTTTGATTGTTTTCTACGTTTGTAAACATCTCTTTTACATCAAATACAGGCATTCCAAGACGTGCAAGTTTATTTCTATATTCTTCGTAACTGTGTTCTAAAAGCACGTTGTTAACCATTTCTCGTATTAACGAACCTGTTAGATATGTTGTTTGAAATTTATAGATGCGGTTTTCAACTTCTTCAGTTATTTTTTGTGATAACTCTAATGGTAAACTACCTTCACGAACTAATGACTGAATAATTTTATGAGAGTTAAATTCTTCGATAGAATCATGAGATGTTCGGACATACATTTTTCCACTTTCAATAATTGAGCGCTCTTCAATTTGTCGTGCAAGACTTAACACAAGTTTACCCAAATTAGTAATTGTATATCGTCTTTCGGATTTATTAAGAGCAACTAATGATTGTCTCAAAAGTTTTCTAAGGTGATATGCAAATTTACCACTCTCCTTTTTTGATTTAAATCCAGCTAATGACTTTAACTCTGAATAAGTCAAAGGACCCTTTGAATTAAGGATTCTAAGAATGTCTATTCTGTTTGGACTTGCCATAACAGAAAATATCATTCTAACGCGTTTTGATGTAGATTGTAAAAGACCTCCACCGTCTTTTGCATCATCATCCATAACTAGATCGTCATCATCGTCAATATCTGCAGAATCAATTTCTAATTCATCTTCAAATGTTGCTTCTTCATCTTTTCCCATAAGACTTTGTAAAAAAAAATTGACTATTAAGAGTTGTTGTCACTAGATTATTTTGATCGTTAAGATTTTTTCTCTTCAACATCTAATGAAAACTGACTGGTAGAAAGTTTTTGTCCACATTTTGGACATTTGTTATCGTAGTGTTTCAAAACATCTTTAACAGACTTTAACATTTTCATTGTAGAAATTTTTGAACCACATTGTCCACAAACAATTTCTACAGACATATTACAAATTGTTATAGTAACTATTTAAAAATGACAAGATAATTAATGGAAAATTATAATAATTTCAACTATTGCTTTTTCAGAACTATTCCTCGTTCATCAAATCCAACAATTTCGGCTAGTGTACCAATAGGAAGATCTTCTGGTGTTGCAACTTTAGGCAAGAATCCGGAAATTCTGAGCCTAGAATCGTCATCTAATTCCATTACTGCCCATGCATATGGAGCAAATTCTTCAAATCCTTCTGGGGGAACAGTCATTATCGTATATGTTACAATTTTTCCTTTTCCAGAAATTACTGAATCTTCAAAGCCTTTGCTACCACATTTTTTACAAAAATATACAGTTGCAAGATGTAATTCTCCACAGTTAGTACATTTTCTTGCAAGAACGTTGCCATTCTTGGCTTGCTCAATAAATTCAGGTTTTGCTGACAATTTACACACTTTGGAATATATGAACAGCACAACTAGCACCAGTTGCACCAAAATTCTGTGTTAAGCCAATCTTTGCATCATTTACAGTTCGTTCACCAGATTTGCCTGTTAATTGTTCAAAAACCTCAACTACTTGACCAACTCCTGTAGCACCTATTGGATGTCCTTTGGATTTTAATCCACCAGATGGATTAATTGAAATTGAACCGTTAAGTTTTGTTTCGCCATTACGTGCGGCTTTTGCGCCTTCTCCTTTTTCAAAGAAACCTAGATCTTCAGTATCAACTACTTCAGCTACGGTAAAACAATCATGAACTTCGGCAAAGTCTACATCTTTTGCTGTAATGCCAGCCATCTTGTATGCATCTGCAGCTGCAATCTTAGTACTAGGAATTGTTGTTAGATGTTCACGGCCCTGAAGTGCAGCTGGTGAGCCACCACGGCCAGAACCAATTACTTTAACATAATCTTTTGAATGATCTCTTGCAAACTGTTCGTTACAAATGACCACTGAGCTTGCTCCATCCGAAAAAGGGCAACAATCAAAAAGCTTCAAAGGACTAGCAACAACTGCTGAATTCATTACATCATCAATAGTAATTTTTCTCCTAAGATGCGCTTTTGGATTTGATAAACCATTATCATGATTTTTTACTGCAACACTAGCAAGATCTTCTTCTGTTGCATCAAATTCATTAAGATATGCTCTGGCCATTGATGCAAACAAACCAGGAAATGATGCACCCGCTTGACCCTCATAGAAAAAATCGGAACAATATGAAAAATAAGTTGTTGTCCATTCAGTACCAGTGTGAGTAACTTTTTCTACACCAGTAACAAGTACTGCATCATAAAATCCTGCAGCAACATTTGCATAAGCCTCTCTAAAGGAAACAGAACCACTTCCACATGCAGATTCTATTGATAATGATGGTCTTTCAGAAATTCCTAGATTACTCATTACAACAGGACCTAAGTGAACTTGTTTATCTGCGACGCCAAAAACATTTGAAATGTAACCTGCTTTGATTTCTTTAGGTTCAATACCAGCATTTTCAATTGCAGCAGCTGATGCTTGGATTGTTATATCAGATATACTATCGTCTAATTTTCCATATTTTGTACTACCAGCACCTAACACGCAAACGTTTTCCACAAATTTTGCTGACAAATCGAGTATAAAAATTATGCAAATAATTTGATTAAGGTAGAATAGAAAATAAGGTATGAAGCAACAGAACAAGCAAGTTAAAGTTTCAAAAATAAAAACCAGAAAAAGAGATTCTGTCAAGCTAACCAAAAATAATATTAAATCGTTTAAAACAGAAATAACCCAGTATCTTGATACTAATGGATTTCTTTCATGGTCTGCAAAAAAGAAAAAATTTGTAATTTTAGGTACAAATGCTCCTAAAGATGGACTTGTAGAATGTCCTGAATGTAAATCAGGAGAACTTGTAATAATAAAATCTCATACAACAAAAAAAAGATTCATTGGGTGTACAAACTATTACAATGGTTGCAAGGCATCAGCACCACTTTTACAAAAAGCAATGATTAAAGGAACAAAAATCAAATGTGAGGTTTGTTCATGGCCTACTATATTTTTTAGATTTAGTAGAAAACAAAAATGGCAAAAACAATGTGCAAATATAAAATGCAATAGTAGAAAATCTAAAGTTTAAAGTTTGAATAGATATCTGTTCTACGATTTTTTAATAATGGAAGTTTCTTTCTAGTCTTATGAACATTTTCTAATGAAATGTTAACGTAACCAATTCCTTGCCGCTTCTTCATATCAAGAAGTATTCTACCGTAGGGATCAACTGCAATACTTCTCCCAGAGTAAACATGACCTAAATGATCTGGTGCGATAACATAACATCCATTTTCAATTGCACGTGATTTGTTTAATGTTATCCAATGTTCCTCCTTCATAGGACCATTAACCCATGCTGATGGTGCTACAAGTATTTCTGTGCCTGCAGAAGCTAATACTCGTGACATTTCAGGGAATCTTAAATCATAACAAATCATCATTCCTAGTTTTCCAACAGAAGTTTTTGTTGGCATAGGAATTAATGAACCAGGTGACATCTTGGATGATTCTTTAAAACCTAAAGCATCATAGAGATGAATTTTTCTATACTTTCCAATAACTTTACCGTTTTTATTTACAATAAATGATGTATCATACACTCTGTCCTTTTTTCTACTTTTTTCATACATTGTTCCTACAACACTAATAGAATTTTCTTTGGCACATTTTGCAACAGCTGAAACAAAATCACCTTTGATTGTTTCAGCTTGTTGTGCCAATTGTTTTGCTGATTGTGTTGAGGGTGTGTAAAACATCATATATTCTGGAAATGTACACATATCTGCGTGATTTTTTGCTGCCTGTCTGATATAGTCTAAAATTTTTGGAAGGTTTTTTTTCTTTTCAGTTGATGCTTTGAACTGTACAAGTGCAATCTTTGACATAAGACTTGTAAATAAAATGAAAATAAAAAGATAGTTTAGAGTTGATTTCCAGCTAGAAACCAATTCTCTTTTGGATTCTCATCAAAAACTACAATTACATGCTCCTCTTTTGTTTTGAGAATTTCAACTGCAGATTTTGTTATCTCTCTTGCAAAATCCTGTTTTTGTTGGTCAGAACGACCAGGATAAAGTGATACCTGTATGTATGGCATACATGAATTTAGAACATCACTAATTTAATTTTTGTAATTATCTCCAGTCGTCTCTATAGCCATATCTTGTGCCATAAGTAAAATCAGATCTATGTAATTTTTTGTATAAGAATCCAACTGCAAGACCCAGAACAAATCCACCTATGTGTGCAAGATATGCAACTCCACCACCTGCAACACCAAACCCACCTATGAAAAATGGTAACAAATTTTGAAAGATAAGCCAGAATGGTAAAAAGTACATTGCTTTGATGTGTATCATTCTCCAAAAGAATCCCAACATAAGAAAAGTCAAAACTCTTGCACGTGGAAAAATTAC
>Ga0209034_10001289_pt1 | contig 12271 bp, 11 predicted proteins | sample MarorgKNORR_S2LV_2_FD_188219 | JGI IMG/M metagenome (GOLD analysis project Ga0209034, IMG submission 188219) | Marine microbial communities from the Southern Atlantic Ocean, analyzing organic carbon cycling - 250m_A/KNORR_S2/LV (SPAdes) (version 2) | ecosystem: Environmental > Aquatic > Marine...
CCCTTCTAGAGGGCTTGGCTATCGCCGTTGCTCCGCTGAACATCGGACTGGTGCTTTCTGGCGTAATCGTGGGCACGGTCGTTGGCATGCTCCCAGGCATCGGACCAATCAATGCAATCGCGATTCTCATTCCCGTTACGTTCGCGACCGGTATCCCCCCCGAGTCTGCACTCATCCTTCTCGTAGGCATCTACTACGGATCCCAATACGGGAACTCGATTAGCACGATCCTCCTGAACGTTCCCGGTACGGCATCTGCTGTTGTCACAGCGCTCGACGGCTATGCTCTCACCAGAGCAGGACGTGGAGGACCCGCACTGGCAATGTCGGCCATCGCGTCGTTCGTGGGAGGTATGTGCTCTATAATCGCACTCGTCTTTTTCGCACCCCTCATGTCTAATTGGGCGATCCGGTTCGGGCCGGCAGAGTACTTCGCTCTGATGGTGTTCGCATTTTCGGCGTTGTCTAGCTTCTCCGGAGGAAGTCTTGTACGAGGCCTGGCTGCAACTGGGTTAGGCCTTTGGCTTGCGACCGTGGGATTGGACCCTCAAAGCGCGATCCCGCGCTACACGTTCGGGCGAATCGAGCTTCTCGATGGGATGGACTTCGTGGTGGTTACCATCGGACTGTTTGCAGTGAGCGAAGTACTTTACCTACTCGAGGAGAGTGAGGGTGGTCAGTCAGTCTCGGCATCTTTCGGCCGGGTTATGATCACGTTCAGAGAACTCGCGGATAGTAGCTGGACGCTCATCCGCGCTAGCAGCCTCGGCTTTTTGGTAGGTGTGCTCCCAGGCGCTGGAGGCACTATTGCGTCCTTTCTCGCCTACTCGACAGAGGAGCGCCTAGCAGGCCCGGATGGCAAGTTTGGCAGTGGTGATTTGCGCGGAGTGGCTAGTCCGGAGGCGGCGAATAATGCCGCAGTGAGTGGAGCAATGATTCCCTTGCTCACGTTGGGCGTTCCAGGCAGCGGAACGACTGCGGTCCTCCTTGGCGCGCTGCTCGCGTTTGGGATTACACCCGGCCCACTCCTGATTGAAGAGCAGCCCGACATATTTTGGGGTCTTGCCGCGTCTATGTTCGTCGGCAATGCATTTCTCCTGCTGCTGAACCTACCGCTTGTCGGTGTCTTCGTTCGTGTACTTAGGCTGCCACGTTGGTTCCTGATCCCTGGTGTCGCCGCAATCGCGTTCGTTGCGGTGTACGCCGTGAATCGTAGCGCCTTCGACCTTGTGCTTATGACGCTCTTCGGGGTTGTTGGTTATCTCATGCGCAAGCTTGAGTTCCCACTCGCTCCGGTTGTCCTAGGCCTGGTGCTCGGGCCCCTGATGGAAAGAAACCTTAGAAGGGCAATGGCCCTTTCCGGCGGGGAGTGGGCCGTACTTTTTGATTCCCCGGTTGCTATTACGCTTTGGTGTCTCGCCCTGGCGAGTCTCGCTGCCCCCGTCGTCTTGAACCGTTGGTCAAAGCACAACTCGCCTGACGAGTCCGTCGTGCCAACGGGAAGTAGTGATGGAAACGCGGCATGAGCGAGGGTAACCTGGTGAGGCTGTCAGATTGAGCGCGTACGGGTTATAAAGGAAGCGATCTTGAAAGACTGCATCGACGTAGAGCACGGGGGAAGAATGGACATGTCCGGGCCGAAGTACCGAGTGTCACGGCGACAGTTTGTTCATACAATTGCGGCTGCGGGTGCCGGCGGGTCGCTGCTGCCGGCTGCCGCATTTACGCCATCGATCGAGTTCGAGCCACTGAAAATTGAAGAAGATGGTCTGGTACGCGGCTCTCCGGGTGAAGCAAACGTGGATTCTCGCGTTGTGCTCAACTTTATCGATGAGGTGTTCGCGAATGATCTAGATCTGCACAGCTTCATGCTGTATCGCCATGGAAAAGTTGTTGCGGAAGGCTGGAGTTGGCCGTACGAGAATCACCGGCCCCACGTCATGCATTCGCTAACCAAAAGTGTGACTGCCTGTGGCGTTGGCCTGGCGATTGAAGACGGTCACTTTGGTCTGGAAGACAAGGTCATTTCTTTCTTCGAGGACGAACTGCCTGATGTTGTGAGTGACGAGCTTGCAGCTTTGAGCGTTCGGGATCTCCTGACAATGCAGGCGGGGCACGCCGAGACTGTTTCTGGATCCGTGTTCCGGCCGATCAAGACGAGTTGGGTTGTAGAATTCTTCAAGATCCCGGTCGTGAAGGAGCCCGGTGTTGAATTTCTGTACAGTAGCGCACTGAGCTTTATGCTATCCGCCATCGTCACGAAAACGACGGGTGAAGCCGTCCGAGATTACCTTGAGTCGCGTGTGTTCGAACCTCTTGGGATCTCAGGCTTAACCTGGGGCGCCAGCCCGAACGGCATCAGCTCAGGTGGTAATGGATTGACTTGGGTGACGGCTGATTCATTGAAGCTCGGCATTCTGCACCTCAATAAGGGTCGGTGGGATGGCCAGCAGGTACTGCCGAGGAACTGGGTCGAAGAAGCAACACGGGCTCAGGTGCCGGATGGCCACTATGGCTACCAGTGGTGGTTAGAGGAGCCTGCTCACGCGTACTATGCCTCAGGCGCATTTGGGCAGTACTCTATCGTATTCCCAGAACATGATGCTGTCCTTGCGATCACCGCCGGGGTGCCCAGGGGATCGCCATTTCATTCCGTGATTTTCGATCACTTTCCGGCAGCGTTTGGTGATGCAGGCTTTGTCTCTCGGGATGTGTCAACGAATGAGCTTCAGGGCAGGATCGAAAACCTCAGGCTGCTGCCATTCGCTCGCCACACGACATCAGTATTGGTGCCTCAGGTCTCAGGAAAAACGTTTGTCATAGAGTCTAACGATGACAACGTCTCCACGATCAGACTCGATTTCTCTGATGCCCGGGTAAACTTCCGGCTCACGGATCATCGGGGGGAACACCTAGTAAGGGTCGGTCTAAGAGACTGGATTGAAGGTACGACAAGCATTACCGGTAATAAGTTGCATCATCAGTATCAGTCGGACGACATGAAGGTTGTCGCTCATGGCCAGTGGTGGGATGAGCATACCTTCGAGATGACGTGGCAGTTCGTTGAGACAGCTTGGGTGGATCATGTGGTCTGCCGGTTCTACGACGACCGCATCAGCATGGATAGGAGAACTAACGCTAACTACGCGTCTCGCATCGCTCCGACTCTGCGTGGTTCAACCCAGGGACAGTGACGCCTGCTCTGCAAGATCAAACAGAGTCTTACGGATACAGAGTCTTAAAGGTTGCCCTGTCTCCTTCTGAGAAGGGTGACGCCTGACGGATGTCTTCTCGCATGCTTAGCTGATCCCTAAAGCGCTTGAAGTAGGCAATAAAGTCGCCACCATACTGAAACGAATACATGATGTCCTCGAAGTCGCTTGTATGGCCGAGCCCAAAAGCGTGACCGAGTTCGTGGACACAGGTCAGGTAAACAATGGCATCTCGGAAGAGCGGATCGGCTCTTGCCTCAAGTGCGATGTCTCGCCCAAGGCCGTCGGTGTCTGGGTGTACAAAGACGTCGGCAGCGCGTCTCCCTTCCGTCACGCGTGACCTCATTTCCCCGTAAAGCCCTGCACCTGCTGGCACCCAGTACACCCGGATTGTCGCAGTCTCTTCGGGCCCAGGCTCCAGTTCGATGGAGGAGTCAGTTTGGCTTGCCCAAGCTTCGAGCGCCCACCGAGCAAGTGTGCGGTCTCCTTCACGCGTGCCTGCCTCCGGCAGCGCTTCGGCGATGTAGTAGGTTACTGGTACTGAAGTATCCAATTGCCAGACAACGGTCTGTTGCGAGCAGGCTTCGAGCGGCACAGCTAGGGCACCGGCGACGATGGCTAGAGTCCAGGCGGGTTGGGCAGAGAACTTCAGCATCACACACCGATGTTTGAGTTGAGTCAATGAGGCTTGCGAACATAAGGTTCTCATAACCATCGCGGGAGCTACTAGAGGCTCCTTTTTCTAGACATAGACTCCGAAGTTCATTCGCGTGTTTGCGTAGCTGAGGCTTCGGGTGCAGCATTTCTGCCTAGAGGGTGGATAACAGAGACAACCTGAGGAGGTCAGTATGAGGTATTCGCTCACAACGGGAGCGGCTTTTTTGCTCGCTCTGGTTACGCTCGGGACCCCAGTGAGCGTACAAGGGCAGTGGACCACGCTCTTCGATGGCACAAACCTCGATGGGTGGGAAGTGCTGGGCAATGCGAACTGGGAGCTCGGTGATGGGGCGGTCTTCGCCGATAGTGGAAGTGGATTCCTGGTTTCGGAAGAGTCATATGACGATTTCGAGCTAAGTCTGGAGTTTTGGGTCGATGAGCCAGCGAATAGCGGAATCTTCATTCGTTGCGCGGATGCGCAGAGCGTTAACGACCGAAATTCATATGAAGTCAATATCTACGATACGCGTGCCGACCAGACATATAGGACGGGTGGAATTGTGCACCTGGCTGAGCCCGGACCATGGCTCAATACGGGAGGGAAGTGGAACACGTATCAGATAAGGGCAGAAGGTTCCCGTCTTGTAGTAACGCTCAACGGCGTTCAGACGGTCGACACGAGAGACGATCAGTTTCGTAGCGGGCCATTAGCCCTTCAGTACGGGGCAGGACGGGTCGGGTTCAGAAATGTTCGCATCCACGAAATCGATTGAGGTGGTTGATACCTGAATCGGTCCTGCAGATTCAGCTCGGGGGAGTCAGTCTTCGCGATTGACTCCCCCTGCTTCCCGTTGAGCCTAGCCGGCTCTTACCGTTCGCCGACCTTTCCATAATGAATACTACCGGTAATGCCTGGGTTAAGCTTCCGTTGCTGCTGTTGCTCATCTACGTGGGTATCGTGGCCGTTGCTGAGTCGGCTCTCGGTTATTTTCAGCCGTCCTCCGGGAACACGTTGGTAATTACGACAGAGGATTCTGATGGTGGTCGGCACGAGCGGGTACTCTCGCGTCTGGAACTCAACAATCAGCTATTCGTGGCGGTCAACCATTGGCCACGAGCTTGGTACTGGAGAGTCCACCAGAACCCGAGTGTCCAGGTTGATCTGAATGGCACAAAGCGGAATTACCTAGCGCTTTCAGCAACAGAAGAAGAACGTCAAAGCCTCAAAGACCAGTTCGGTTTGAGCTTTGGTTTCCGTCTTGTAACTGGATTTCCACCTAGGTACTTCATTCGACTGGAGCCTGTTTGAGTGACACTGGCTGCGGTTACTGGAAGCCAAGTTTTGTTCTGGGGCTACCGTCTCTTTATGGCTCCTTCTGGTTTGAATATCCAAAGTCAGAAGTCCGAATATCCTCAAGAAAATAAGGCCGGAAGTGGGTAACCGTTGCGCGCTGCTAACCATAGCTTTGGGTTTTTGGTTGGCCCCGTCTAGTCACGTCTTTGGCCAGGAAGTAGGAGGCATGTATCACGTTACCGGCTGCCGGGACGGTGAGATGGTCGTGGTCACACCGGCATTGTGGGCGAGTCCGGAACGATTGAGGGTTGTCGGGCGGCTTGCAGGTGGTGGTCCTGCCAGTCAGGGTATGGAGTGCCAGGGCGCAGTTGTCAGGGTGCTCTCACGGTCTGTGGGCAGAGACGACACTGAGATCTTCGAGATTCGGTCGATTATGAATAGCCGACGGGGTTGGCTTCCTACTGAGCACATTGGCCCGGAATTTCCGAAGGAGCGTTGCCGAGAAATGTTCACAGAGCCGGTTCACATCAACCGATGTGAGGCCTGATAGTCTGTACCTGTAAACTCAGTAGCGGATGAACTCTAGGAGGTTGCCGTCGGGATCCCTGGTATAAATGCTCTGGCCAACGGCATCCCCGCCGTCACGACCCCCTTGTCTTTGTCCCTCCACCTCAATCTCGGCTCCGGCACTGCGCAGGACCTCTCTCAGCGAGGCTTCAGATCCTTCCCATACCCAGCAAAAGTCACCACATGGCGGTTCGGCAGCTGGGGCCCGAAGTGTGAAAGTCCCACTTCGCCAAAAATCGGGACGGTGGAAGTTGATCTTTTGGTCCGCAAAGTGAATCGAAACGGTCTGAGCCCCTTCTCTCACAGTGAAGCCTAGGGAGCGATAGAATGACACCATGTCAGGAACGTTCTCGATGGGTATTGCTACGTGATCAAGTCGCCCCAGGTTCGAAGTTTGCATTGAGTCTGCTGCTAATCTTTCAGGTAGGCTCGTGGATGCTGATGCCGCTGCCCCTGCCGCCAAGACCTGCTTGAGGAACGAGCGGCGCGGCCGCTCTTGTGTCAGCACCTAGCGCCACCGCCACGTGCGTCAGCTGCGCGAGCTGCCTCGTCTGGAGCACCAGTACCCGAGGAACCCATGAAGAACTTGCGACCGTCCGGGAAGGTTACGTCACGACCGTTCGCCCGCTTCAGTGTGTGGTCCTTGGCCTGGTAGCCGTCAACCACGAGTGCTGTACCCATTGGGATGCACTCACGCCGCAGGCCGCGACGAACCAACACGTTAGGCGTGCCGCCCTCAACCATCCACACCTCTTGCGATGGGTTTGTGGGCACCACTTCGCCACCGACCTGGATCATCTTGGTGACCTCGAGGTGGATCCAGGAGTGTGGGTTCACCCACTCGAGCCTGACGACTCGGCCCTCGATCTGAATCGGGGCTTCCGCATCAAACTCCGCCCCAAACGCGTGGTGTCCATCAGCAGGCGCTGCGTAGACGGCTAGTAAAGCGAATCCTGCAACCAAAAGTCCATGCTTCCAATACGATCTCATCGTGCTCACCTCTGCTTGGGATCTTCTATTGTCGTTCGGCCTGATCCTGAGTCTCCTGATAACGCGCTCCGCTCAGGATATTCGTGAGTGCGTAGTTCCCCTCGTGGCAGGAATACTCATAAAGTAGGTCATCGAAGCGCTCAAAGGGAATCTCACCCCCCCACGACTGTGTGTACGTCGTCGGGTCTTCGATCGTGAATTCATAGAGAATTGAGTCCTCGTCAACACGACTGAAGCGCTCTGTGATTTCCGTGTGTTCAGTGGGAACGATTCCTCGGAAGGGATGCCGTGGGTTGAGATTTGTGGTTTCGACAACAAGTACATCGCCTTCCCAGCGTCCCCAGGAATCACCGAACCAAGGTTGAACCTCAGTTCGCAGGGGATTGGGCTCCCCAAGCCTAATGACCCGCACGTCATGCACCATCTCCGACATGATCATCACATGATGGGAGGTCTGAACGATGGTGTAGTTGTTGTTATAAAAGTTGTTTGGAATCATCGGTGGCCCAGCACTGGTGCCAAAGGAGACAATGCAACGCTCCCCGAGTGGTCGGTTCTCTGGATTATCGTACGTTCCAAATTGGCTTCTGAACTCACGACGCGCTTCAACACGACGTTGTCCTTCAGCGGTAAGTGGAGGCCTGCGCCCATTTGGTGGATCTGTGAGAAGGGACGTACGTGGCTCCCCGTTCACAATAGCTACCTGCGTGCCTCGGTCGATGTAGATGTAGTTGTAACCACCCGGGTCCGAGCGGACTTCTGGCGGTGGCCGGTTCGGGTCGCTCGCTTGGGAAGTTCGAACCCGTAGATCCGCCTCTCGACCCTCGAGCTCAGCCACCTCTTCCCAGGTAAATACCGGCTCTCGACCTTCTCGGCGCTGGAATGGCGTTATGGTAACGTTTGTCCAGTTGCCCTGCAGATCTGGGTGGCCGTCAGACGTACGTGGGACTGACCATTGACCTGAAACAGGGGACTGAGTCGCGGCGATTAAGGTCAGCGCGAAGCACATCCCCACCAGTGAGTACCAGATCCTCATCCCACATCCTGCGGCTGAGATCATATTGAAGCAGTGAAACACAGAATCAATATGAGGCGTGGACTCTCCGTGAGCTAGGCGGAAGGGCACCAGTCGGCTGGGAGAGCTAGTTGACAAATGTGGCAGGGCTAGAAAGCTTTGCTTCCAGTGGGACGTAAGAAGATTGAAAGCAGGAAAGGATTTCGTAAGAATATGAAGCACCAAACGCTGACGCCGGTGATGCATTCTGGTTGCTCTTGTTGCTGTTGTTGTACTACAGCGACCGGGGAGAGGAGCATCCTGCCCAGCGGTTGACGAGAGTCAGTCCTGAGAAAGATGCCAAACGGCCCCGGGAAAATCCCGGGGCCGTTTTTTTTATTTCTTTAAACGATTCTAGAAAGAGATTTTACGTGATCACCTTAGAAGAACCATCACTACTGGAGGCGGGCCTCAGCGAGGGTGACCCTGCTCGTACTATTGAGTGGGCGGTTAACACTGTCGGCGTCGATCAAATCGTTGTGGCCACCTCATTTGGACCCGCAGGGATGGTCAATCTGCACATGGTTTCTGAGATCGCTCCACAAGTGCCGGTCGTTTTTGTAGATACGCTTTATCACTTTGATGAAACTCTCGAGCTAGCAGATATCGCGAGGCGGCGTTACGACCTAGACCTACATGTGTACCGCGCTGCGGATTCCCGTGAGGACTTTGAGCGAGTTTATGGAGAACGGCTTTGGGAACATGACCTAGAAACATTCCATGATTTGACCAAGGTCAAGCCAATGGAGCGAGCGCTGGATGGTATTTCTGGGTGGATTACGGGTCGGCGTCGGGATCAGAGTTCTACTCGAGCTGATCTCCCACTCGTGGAGTACAACGGGCGAATGAAGATTAATCCGTTGGTTGGATGGAGTCGCGAGGATGTATGGGCTTTCATCCGTGATAACGAAATTCCCTACAATCGGCTTCACGACCTTGGCTACGCGAGTATCGGAGATGAGCCGCTCACGACTCCGACGCTTTTGGGTGAGGAGGAGCGGGCCGGGCGCTGGAGGGGACAAGGTCGTCTCGAATGTGGGTTACATACCCTTTAGTTAATCTGGCTGCCCTGCATCCTGGTGGAGCTTGATATTCAGCATCCTTATCGTGGCAGCGACTCCAGCGAACACTTGGTTGGTTTTTACGCCGCGCGTCCTCAACGTCCGTGTGCCGTCTTGCCAGGTGATGAAGACTTCGGTCAGGGCGCCTGTGCTGCCCCCCTTGGGGATCCACAATTCGTAGTCGAGTAAATCAGGGAAGACAAACCCATCAGGTAGAACTTTACGGATCGCATTGATAAAAGCGTCAAACCCGCCGTTGCCAGTACCTGAAGCTTCGTGGGTCTGACTGTTCACATTCACTTGAATGTTTGCGGTGGACTTTAGGCCGAGCTGGCTGGTGACCGAGCAAGCCACAAGTTCAATGTGTTGGTACTCCTTGGTTTCGAGAACATCTGCAATAATGAAGGGCAGGTCCTCAGGAGTTATTGTCTCCTTGGTGTCACCTAGATTCACGATTCGTTCTAGTACCGCTTCCTGATCCCGGGATGACAGCTGGATCTCTAATTCCTCAAGGTTCTTCTTGAGTGAGGCTTTTCCACTCAACTTGCCCAGCGCGTAGTCCCTCTTACGGTTGAAGCGCTCTGGTGTGAGTGCAGACTGATAGAGGTCACCTTTTTGGTCTCCGTCGGCATGTATTCCACTTGTTTGGGTAAAGACGTCCGCACCGGTCACTGGTGCATTGTCAGCTGAGCGCTTGCCAGAAAAGTTCTCAATCATTCGGCTGACCTGGATGATTTTCGTCTCATCAATAGAAAGCTGCATTCCCAATTTATCGCGTAACACTACGGAAACCTCAGCAAGAGATACGTTCCCAGCTCGCTCTCCCAGACAATTCACCGTGGTATGAATTGTCCGCACTCCGGCACTAACCGCTGCCATCGTGTTCGCGGTTGCCAGCCCATAATCGTTATGAGGATGGAAATCGAACCTCTGACCAGGGAACCGAGTAACCATGTCAGCTAAGGCTTTGGACACATCTTCTGGTGTCATCACCCCGAGCGTGTCTGGTAGCATGATGTTACCCACACCAATGTTCTTGAGACCTTCGATCATGCTGTAGACGTATTCTGGGTTTTCGCGGTACCCGTTGGACCAGTCCTCTAAGTACACATTCACACGAAGGCCCTTCCCGACAGCGTACTCCGTGGTGCTGCGGATATCAGCCAGATGCTCGTGTAGCGTCTTCCGCAGTTGCATTCTACAGTGCCTCTCACTTCCCTTGGTGAGGAGGTTCATTACTTGAGCGCCAGTCGACAAAATCCATTCAGCACTGCGCGTCTTATCGACAAAGCCAAGGACTTCTACCTGCTCTGCGTAACCACTGGCTTGTGCCCAATCCAGAACCCGCACGACTGCTTCCTTCTCTCCCTCGGACACTGACGCTGAAGCTACTTCGATGCGATCAACTTTTAGAGTGCCTAGAAGCGCCTCTGCTATGGTCACCTTCTCAGACGTGGAAAACGCTACGTGACGGGTCTGCTCACCGTCACGTAGCGTTGTATCGAGTAACTGAACGTAGTCGGTAGTTTTCATAAGATTGCTTGCAGTAAGCTAGCATGAGCTTAAATATCATAATGGATGCTCTTTCAAATAGGTCTCTGTGGCACAGCATCCGAGTTCACCCACCGGAGGTCTAGATGCGAGCTGATTTATTCCCGGTCCTCAGGCACACAGCCCGGCGTCTAAATAGTTTGGTTGTCAGGACCCTGGAACCATACTGCCACGGAAGATGGGCCGATTGATAACGATGGTAACTAGCTAGCTATAGTCTCATGCGCCTTCTTCTGAGGTGGTTCGCACTGTTTGCGATTGTCTTTGGGGGGTGGCCAGTGGTAGCCGCTACTCAGGATGCGCATCTCACTATCCTCAAGTCGAAGCTGCAGGACGACCTCGATGCGATTGCGAACGCCTATGAAGGCGTGGTGGGGCTGCATGTAATCGATCTAACCAGTGGAGACCATTTTGGCGTGCGCGACGACTGGGTCTTTCCTCAAGCGAGTTCAATCAAGGTCCCGATTTTACTCGAGTTATTCCGGCGTGCCGAGTCTGAGCCCGGACTGCTCAAGAAGAGGATTGAGATGACTGACCGCGTGCGTACCGGCGGGAGTGGCGTGCTTCACACTCTCACTGACGGTGGCTCCTCTCTCTCACTTGAGGACTATGCGATCTACATGATCGTACATTCCGACAATACCGCGACGAATGTGCTCATTGACGAGCTTGGAATGGACGCAGTCAACGATCTTTCCTCGTCACTAGGAGCTAGCAAGACGCTACTACAGCGTAAAATGATCCGCCCTGAGGAATCAGTCAGGGGTAATGAGAACCTGTCAACGCCTGGGGATGCAGCCCGCATCATGGAGCGAATAGCTTTGTGTGATTTGCCGATGGGTGAGAGCGCGTGCCAACGGGTTCGTGAGATTCTCGAGCTGGATAAGGGCGGGCCAGTGCGACGCCCGGTCCCTGAGTCGATTCCGATAGCGTTCAAGCCTGGTGGGATTACTGGAGTCGCTGCCGTGTGGGCCCTTATCGGACTTCCGGACCGTCCGTACGTCCTATCCGTGATGTCAAATTACGGTGGTAATGGTGGCGCTGTAATAGAAGAAGTATCGGCGGTTTCCTACAGCTATTTCAGCCGGCTCGCAGGGGTGACAGAATATGGAACTAGGGTCCCGCTCGAAGTGAAACAGCGGCTTGATCGTTCACGCAGGTAGTTGAGCTTGCTCACTGAAGTAAGGAAGCTTTTGAATTCAAGTATCCTTCGTCATATCGGTCTGCTTCTTTGTGCCCTGACCGCATGCCAGGCTGATGAGCAGCGGCAGGGCCTCCCACAGGATCTGCCGGTGGGTCGTACTCCCACGACCGCAATGACCGCTGAAGGAGCTTATATCTCTTGGCGCGAGCACTTGATTGACCACGAGGCTGCTGCAGGAGTTGAACTGAGGGGTAGCGACGGTCTTTCCATGGCTGATTTGAATATGGACGGTTACTTGGACGTGGTCTCTGTGCATGAGTCCGATACAGAATATGATGGAGAAGCTGACGGTATCATCCGAATTTCTTTCGGTTCAGATGACCCTGCTGTATGGACGTCGATCACCTTAGCACAGGGCCCTGAAGCAGGTGCGCCAGAGGACGTGGCAATCGGCGACATGAACGGTGATGGCTTCCCCGACGTTGTGGCTGCCTGTGAGTTATCACATCTCATCTACTTTGAGAACCCTGGTGCAGGTGCTGTGACGGAACGCTGGGAGCGGCTGATTCCTGAGGCCACAAGAAATAGGGGGTCCTTTATCAGGGTTTTTCTCGCGGACTTGACGCAGGATGGCAAGCTCGAGGTTATCACACCTAACAAGGGTGCTCAGAATCCGACGCGTGAAGATCCACCAAGGCCGATCTCGTGGTTCTCGATTGAGGGTGATCCTCTCGATTCAGA
>Ga0209034_10001291_pt1 | contig 12250 bp, 10 predicted proteins | sample MarorgKNORR_S2LV_2_FD_188219 | JGI IMG/M metagenome (GOLD analysis project Ga0209034, IMG submission 188219) | Marine microbial communities from the Southern Atlantic Ocean, analyzing organic carbon cycling - 250m_A/KNORR_S2/LV (SPAdes) (version 2) | ecosystem: Environmental > Aquatic > Marine...
TGTCGGCCTCGCCAGCCTCTGGGTCGGCCGGGGCTTCCTGAAGCTTGGGACTTTCCTTCAGTTCGCCCTTGAAGTTTCGGATCCCGGTGCCGAGCCCACGAGCTAGCATCGGCAGCTTCTTAGCCCCGAAAAGAAGCATGATGACGCCGACGAGGAGTAGCGTCTCCCAGATTCCAAAAGTGATCAGAGCAAAGGAGGTAGTTGTATGAATCATCTCATCAGCACCTTAGTGATGGTATGTCTATTCATGTTGGACAAACCTTGGAAAATCATCCAGGTCTTAGTGCCACTGGGTGATGTCTCTGAAGGGTATTCTTCAGCGGTAACCACACCCCACCATGCACATCTATACACATCGACGCCACCCTGCGAGCCATCTTGCATTTGAATGGCTACACGAAGCTTAATGTCTACAGCCAAATATTCTAACCAGTGCGGCTCTAGAGATCACGTTGTCTCTGAGGGTTTGTAGCGAGAGTTTTAAGACCCTTCTTCGGGTCTATGAGTAGAGTCGAACCCAAGCTTGTTAAGGTAGTGCCAAGGGCTGGATCCAGTAGGGTTGACCCCGCGTCAAAACCCCGTCATGCTCAGGTCGCTTTGCTCCAAACCTTCGCCGCTATACTCGTGAGAGGACTGGATGTCCGAGATTCGCAGTGACCTGCATTATACCGAAGAGCATGAGTATCTAAAGGGCACGGATGACGAGAGTATCTACGTGATCGGGATCACTGATTACGCTCAGGGCGAGCTGGGCGATGTGGTCTTTGTAGAGTTGCCTGATACGGGAGTGATGCTCCAAAAAATGGAGGTATTCGGAACGATTGAGGCTGTAAAGGCGGTGAGTGACCTGTACTCCCCAGTAGAGGGCGAGGTGATTGATATTAACACCAATCTCGATGACGATCCGTCGCTTGTGAATTCTGACCCGTACGGTGCTGGTTGGATGATTCGTTTAAGGGTGAGTGATCCGACTGAAGTCGACGAACTCCTGACCTCAGACGGTTATGCGGAGCATATAGGCTGATCCGGCTCTCGTCGTTTCAAACTTGTCAGTTATTGCCATGACCCGGGTCGACCCGTCGCCCGACTTTGAAGCTCGCCATCTTGGCCCCAATGAGACTGATGTGATGGCTATGCTCAAGGCTATCGGTTATCCGTCGCTAAAACAGTTGGTGGATAACCTTGTGCCCTCATCAATTCAAGTCGAGAAGGAGCTTGATTTATTAGAGCCTTTGACAGAAGCAGATCTCCTTTTGCGTCTAAGGACAATCGCTTCGGAAAATAAAGTTTTCCGGTCGTTTCTAGGGATGGGTTACAGTGACACCCATGTGCCTTCAGTAATTCAAAGGAATATCCTAGAAAATCCTGGCTGGTACACGCAGTACACTCCTTACCAGGCCGAAATTGCTCAGGGCCGTTTAGAGGCTCTGCTCAATTTTCAAACGATGATCATTGATTTGACTGGCCTGGAGATAGCGAACGCGTCACTGCTCGATGAGGCTACAGCAGCAGCAGAAGCCATGCACCTCGCACACGGAGAAGCAACTGCAGGTGCCAACGTGTTCTTTGTTTCCGAGTTGTGTCACCCGCAGACTATAGATGTGGTTAAAACTCGTGCTTGGCCTCTTGGGATTGAAGTAATCGTTGGAGATCACGAGACTTTCGAGCTTCAGAACGGCATTTTCGGAGCTCTGGTACAATACCCCAGCACTGATGGAAGGGTATTAAATTATCGTGACTTCGCGACCAGAGTTAAGGCTTTAGGGGCCACGGTGGTAGCGGCCACGGACCTACTGGCGCTCACCATGCTTACCCCCCCAGGGGAATGGGGCGCTGATGTCGCGATCGGGAACTCCCAAAGGTTCGGTGTGCCGCTCGGATTTGGTGGGCCGCACGCAGCTTTCATGGCTACCGGAGAGTCTTTCAAGAGAAAACTACCGGGACGTATTATCGGGGTTTCGGTCGACGAAGATGGAAACCCAGCGCTTCGCATGGCCCTGCAGACACGCGAGCAGCACATCCGTCGAGAAAAAGCCACGTCTAATATTTGTACAGCACAGGTGCTTCTCGCCATCATGGCTGCTGCCTACGCTGTGTACCATGGACCGGTTGGCGTCAGGAGGATTGCGGAGCGGGTTAGGGAGCTCACTGGGGCACTGGTGGCTGGTCTGGAGTTGCTGGGTCATCAAGTACTAGCTGAGGTCTTCTTTGATACTATCCGTGTCCGGCCTAACAAGGATGTTCAAGGGGTCATGGCTCACGCTTTGGCAGCAGGAATTAACTTGAGGGACTTCGGTGATGGGACGCTGGGGATCGCTTTAGATGAAGTGACGCGATCGACCGATATCGATGACCTCTTTGCGGTTTTCAATGATGAAGTGACCCCAGACTTCAGCGCGTGCTCTCTATCTGAAAGTATTCCTGTTCCCGCCCTCCCTGAGTGGGCTAATCGACAGAGCTCATTCATGGAACACCCGGTATTCAACCGGTATCACTCAGAAACCGAGATGCTTCGGTATCTACATCGGCTGGAAAAGAAAGATCTTTCTCTTAACACAAGTATGATTCCCCTTGGCTCTTGCACGATGAAGCTCAATGCTACTAGCCAAATGGCAGGAGTGACTTGGGTGGAATTCGGGGGCATGCATCCGTTTGCTCCGCTAGATCAAGCGCGTGGTTACCAGACGATTTTTACTGACCTGGAGAGTTGGCTCGCGGTCATTACTGGTTTTGCTAAAACTTCGCTGCAGCCTAACTCAGGCGCACAAGGTGAGTATGCTGGGCTGTTGGTGATCCGTGCCTACCACGAGGACCGTGGGGACAGCCACCGGAACATTTGTCTGATACCTGCTTCCGCGCACGGCACGAATCCGGCCAGTGCGGTGATGGCTGGCATGAAGGTGGTGGTGGTAAAGAGTGCTGAAGATGGCACCATCGACGTGGAAGACCTCAGGGCGAAGGCTCATGAACATGCGGAAGCGTTAGCCGCTTTCATGGTTACGTATCCGTCAACGCACGGTGTTTTCGAGGAAAGCATTCAGGATGTGTGTCGCACCGTACACGACAATGGTGGACTCGTTTACTTAGATGGTGCCAACCTAAATGCGCAGGTTGGCCTTGCTCGCCCAGGTGACTACGGTGCGGACGTATGTCATATAAATCTTCACAAGACATTCGCGATCCCACATGGCGGTGGGGGACCAGGAATGGGCCCGATATGTGTCAACGAGAAACTGGTTCCGTATCTCCCAGGCCACCCGATTCACAAGGTGGGGGGAGACCGCGGAATAGGGGCGATCTCTTCCGCTGCTTGGGGCAGCGCGGGTATCCTCCCCATATCGTGGGCCTACATCGCCATGTTGGGGAAAGATGGGATCCGGCGTGCGTCAGAGGTGGCAATACTGAACGCCAACTATATGGCTAAGCGACTAGAGGGTCACTTTGATGTTCTGTATCGGGGAGTGAATGGCCTCGTCGCGCACGAGTTCATTTTGGATCTTCGGCCGATGAGGGCGGCGACGGGTATTACAGAAGAGGATGTTGCCAAGCGCCTCATTGACTACGGTTTTCACGCTCCTACAGTGTCATGGCCAGTTGTCGGCACACTCATGATTGAGCCGACTGAGTCAGAGTCTAAAGAAGAACTCGATCGTTTTTGTGATGCGATGATTGCTATTAAGGGAGAGGTAGACCAAATCCTGGCGGGCGTCGCAGATCCGGATGACAATGTCCTCAGAAACGCTCCACATACAGCTGCAATGTTGACCGCGGACGATTGGTCTCACCCCTACACACGTTCTAGTGCTGCTTATCCCGCGCCATGGACTCATACCACGAAATTTTGGCCTCCGGTGCGTCGGGTCGATAATGCCCACGGAGATAGGAACTTCATGTGCTCGTGTCCACCGGTAGAGGCCTACGAGTAGGCTGGATAGGGTGCCTATCGATCGTTGATTGACCGAAGCCAGATTGCATGATGGCTAAGGCCTTCTTATTCCGAATCGAGAGAGAGGATTTATGGCGAAGTTGACGTTTCATGGACACGCGACGTGCTCTATTGAGGCGGATGATGGTACTAAGCTGGTGATCGATCCGTACTTTTCAGATAACCCAGCTACCGAAGTTACCATCGATGATATCGAGGCTGATTTTATTCTTGTAACCCACGGTCATGCCGATCATGTCGCGGACCTTATTCCGTTGACTGAAAAGACTAACGCGACGGTTATCTCCACATTCGAGATTGCGGCGTATATGGAGAGCAAAGGATTCGCAGCAAGTCCCCAGCACATCGGTGGTGGAGTGCAGTTCCCGTTTGGTTATGTAAAGCTCACCAACTCACCACATGGCGGTATCGTTCAGCTACCAGGTGGGGAGGCCTTCACATCCGTATCGGCAGGTGCGCTGATCAACTTTACTAGCGGACAGCGTTTCTATCACGCGGGTGACACGGGCTTGACCATGGATATGCAGTTGCTCAAAGGAAAAGTCGATATAGCAATGCTACCTATTGGCGACCGCTTCACGATGGGTCCGGAAGACGCGGTTAGGGCAGTTGAGTTTATTGAGCCTCGGGTTGTGATCCCGATGCATTACGATACCTGGCCCCCGATTACGCAGGATGCTGGAGCGTTCAAGGCTGCTGTGGGTGATCGGGCTCACGTCGAGATCATGACAGCGGGAGACATTTACGAGTTCTGAGCATTTTGGCCTCGAAGTTTTACTCAAAACCATCTATGGTAGCCCCGGAGGTCTCGTGGCGTTTGATCCGTGATGGGCCGCGTTCAGGCCCCAGGAACATGGCGCTGGATCACGCGCTTGCCGTCTGTGTGCCTCCGAGTGAAGGGGTGTTGCGATTATATGGCTGGGAGCGACCTACGGTGTCTTTCGGTAAAAACGAGCCAGTAGTCGGTCTTTACAGTGGACGAGTGATGCGCAGCGCCAGCTTCGATTACGTGCGCCGACCTACTGGTGGCCGTAGGGTTCTGCACGATGAGGAACTGACTTACTCAGTCGTTCTGCCACTTAAGGGCGTAGGTAGACTGAGGGAGATGTACAAGGGGATCAACCGAGCATTGGCGAACGCTCTCGCCTCGCTGAATGCACCAGTTACTCTATCCGAAGATAGGAAGTGCCAGACACTGGTATCTGGCCCCTGCTTCCAGTCGCCTGCGGCCGGAGAAGTGATTGCGAATGGTCGAAAACTTGTGGGAAGTGCTCAGGCTAGAATTGGTGGCAACCTGCTGCAGCATGGCTCGATACTGTTGGACGGAGACCAGTCACAACTCGATAGCCTATGCGGAAATACTGTTGACAGGAGAACTTCAGTGACCCTTGGGGAGTTGGTAGGTGCCACAAACCCTGATCTTGTAGCTAACGCTGTTGCAGTGAGTCTGCAGGGTGACTTAGGGGGTAAATGGGCCTCACTAGGGTATACGGACCAGGAGATTGAAACTGCAGATCGGCTCGAAAGTGAGCGGTACACCAAGAAGTCATGGACGTGGCGAAAATGAAAGAATTATTGAAGAAAGGTTTGATAGGCATCGGTACGGTGTTGGGCTTGGCGTCCTGTGGAGGCAGCGATGGTCGCATCGGATCCAGCGATCCATTCTGCCAACAGGTACTCCCAGCAGTCGAAGCATTCATGACCCAGGCGAGTGAAGCATACCCAACTCCGGATGAACCACGCTACGGAGGTACCGTGGTTTTGGGTACGATCGGTGATATGCCAGATGGCTTAAACTCAGCCGTGTCTTCTAACTACTCTGATGCACAGCACCAGCAATTCGTTGGTCTGATGACCTTGATCAACTACGATGCTAGGGGTGAAGCACGTGCGTACCTTGCGGAGGATTGGGAGGTTGCGCCTGACGGGCGGTCTATCACGTTCCAAATCCGGCAGGACGTACGTTGGCACGATGGAGAACAGACCGACGCTTACGACGTAGCGTTCACGTACGAAGCTGTTACTGACCCGCTCACGGCTTTTCCAAACGCTGCGTTCTGGGACCATTACGTTAAGGGTCCAGATGGCGTGGAGGTTATCGACGACTTCACAATCCGCATCCGGCTCGAGCCGCATGCGGATTTCATGGACCCGTTCCGCACGCTGGGGATCCTGCCGGAACACCTGTTGGGTGACGTCCCGCATGATCAACTGAAGCTGCACCCCTACGGCACGCAGTGTCCTGTTGGCAATGGACCCTTTGTTTTTGCGCAGCACATTCCACAGGACAGATGGGTCTTCGAGGCTAATCCGGCTTTTCCAGAGGCACTCGGTGGTCGTCCATTTTTGGACCGCTACGTTTACCGGGTAATCCCAGAGCAGACGACTCTCCTCACTGAACTGCTTATCGAGGATATTGATGTATACATAGCACCACGTCCGGATCAGGCTCAGCAGATAATCGATAATCAGAACCTCGAATTACTAAACTTTTCGGGCCGGAGTTATGTGTTCGTCGGCTGGAATGCGCGGAAGCCACAGCTTGCTGATTCCCGTGTCCGACGTGCGATCACAATAGGGACCAACCGGGCTGAGATCGTCGAGGCGATACTCCAGGGTTACGGCCAAGTCGCAAACACGGGTGTTCCGCCCTTCCACTGGGCATACGATCCAGAGTCAATGCCTTCCTTAGAATACAATCCCGATAGGGCTAAGGTGCTACTTGACGAGGCAGGATGGCAGGACCGGGATGGGGACGGTGTGCGTGAGTCGGAAGATGGTACACGTTTGTCATTGTCCATCAAGTACAACACAGGAAACCAGCAGCGTCAGGACATCGCGGAAATCATGCAGCAACAGCTAGGTGCAGTGGGCATTGAGATTCAGCCACAGGTTGTTGAGTGGGGGACGTTACTCCAACAGATCAATACGCCAGAGCTTCGAGACTTTGATGGTGTTGTCATGGGTTGGGTAGTGGAGTTCAAGCTAGATGATATTGACCTCTTTCATTCCGAGCGTATCGATCAGCCCTACGCATGGTCAGGCACAGAAAACTTAGAGATCGACCGACTTCTCGAAGAACTCAGTATCACGGCAGACCGTTCGGAGGCCATGGTACTGTGGAAGGAGTATCAAGAACTCCTGATTGAGGAGCAGCCGTACACCTATTTTTATTTTCCAGATCGACTTGAGGGTATCAATCGGCGGGTGAAGGGGGTGGAGGTGGATGCACGTGGTGAGTGGCTGAACATCAAGGACTGGTATTTGGACCCTGCAAGCCGCTGATCTGGTCGATCACCCAGCCCTCAAGTTCCTGATGTGTTAGGATGACGAGATACATCATCAGACGATTGCTGAGTGCTATCCCACTTGTACTTGGGATTGCCACAATCGTCTTTTTTGCGGTCAATCTGGCTCCAGGTGATCCGACGCTTTACTTCCTGTCGCCCGGGATGACCCAGGACGTCATCGAGCAGATGCGCGTCAACTTCGGTTTAGATCAGCCTGTACACGTGCGCTATCTGCGCTGGCTAGGTGCGATGCTTACCGGCGACTTCGGTTACTCGATTTCACACTCTCGGCCGGTCCTGGAAGTGCTGATGGACTTCCTGCCTAACACACTGGTACTGTCTGCTTGTGCCCTCTTCGTAGCGTTCCTTTTCGGAATAATCATCGGGACGATCCAGGCGGTCCGGCAGTACTCTGTCATGGATTCATCCATGAGCGTCGTGCTGCTTTTCTTCTACTCGATGCCGTCATTCTGGCTCGCCCTCATGCTGATTCTGACCCTCAGTCTATTTGCTCGTAATGTGTGGGACCTGCCGATCTGGTTCCCGGCTTCGGGTATAGTGAGTGTGGATTACGATTTCCTGACTTTGAGCGAGAAGGTCCGAGACCGGGTAATGCACCTTGTGTTACCAACCCTATCCCTTGCGTTGGTTCTCACCGCAGGCATTGCTCGGTACATGCGTGGTAGTATGCTGGAGGTGATACGACAGGATTACATCCGAACGGCAAAGGCGAAGGGGTTATCGGAGGCAGTTGTGGTCTTCAAACATGCGCTCCGCAATGCTTTAATACCGGTAATCACTCTGGTGGGCTTATACATCCCGGTTCTTTTTAGCGGGACAATTTTTATTGAGACGATCTTTGCCTGGCCTGGTATGGGGCGGACGATCTACGATGCCATCTTCATCAGAGATTACCCGCTGGTAATGGCTGGTACCTTCTTCTTCGCGATCATGGTTGTAGTTGCGAACCTCATTGCGGATGTGCTCTACGCGGTGATTGATCCTCGGATCAGGTATGAGTGACAGATCCCTAGCTGGCCGCCGCCGGTGGAGAGTCGTGTCTACCGTTCTTCCTGGGCTGCCCCAAGTATTGATGGGTCGCTGGGGAGCGGGCTGGACCGTTCTACTTACTTGGCTTGGCTGCCTGTGGGTTGTGATGGCGCACTACGAACGTGTAGTTGGCGCGCTGGGAGGGGGATGGGACCAAAACCTGGCCTTGGGGACTTTAGTGGTCTCTCTCACGTTGGCTTGGACTTGGTCGTGGCGGGACGTATCAGGGTCGGATGAGTCGAAAGACGTTGGCGTGAGCCAGTGGGATTTGGCGGTTAGAGCTTTTTCTAAGAACCGCACTGCAGTAGTGGGCCTGATCGTCATTATTGGTCTCTATTTAGTAGCTCTCCTTACTCCTCTATTGGCTCCATACGACCCAACTTTTCAGGGGGATTTGATCACTGAGCGATATGTGGGACTATCTGCTACACATCCCCTCGGAACAGATAATTATGCCAGAGATGTACTTTCACGACTCTTGTACGGAGCCCGTATATCTTTGGCTATCGGCTTCGTTGCTGTCAGTATCAGCGTAAGCGTTGGCACCCTACTCGGGGCGGTTGCGGGATTCATGGGTGGGATCGTAGACGCGATGATTATGCGGTTTGTCGACATTGTAATTTCGTTTCCACGCCTCGTTTTGCTGATAACAATCATCGGGCTGTTTGGGTCTTCCATTTTTATGATTGTCGCAGTGCTCGGGCTTACCCTATGGCCGGGTACCGCACGGATTGTTCGTGGTGAAGTGCTGAGTCTCCGTGAACGGGAGTTCATTCAGGCTGCGACTGCCCTTGGTTATTCGAAACGCAGAATCATCCTCCGGCACCTTATTCCGAATGCGCTCGGGCCGGTCATTGTGGCAGCCACATTGGGTATAGGTAACACTATAGTACTTGAGGCCGGGCTTTCTTTTCTTGGGCTTGGGGTTCAGCCACCCACGCCATCTTGGGGGACGATGGTTGCGGTTGGGAGAGACGATCTTCTCGGTGCCTGGTGGCTTTCCACGTTCCCAGGTCTTGCCATCGTTTTCACGGTTCTTTCATTCAACCTTGTGGGTGATGGTCTCAGGGACGCGCTCGACCCAAGGCTCCGGACATGAGAGAGTCTTTACTCACAGTACAGGACCTACGCACGTACTTTTTCACGGATCAGGGCGTGGCCAAGGCTGTGGATGGCGTCTCTTTTGAGGTGAATGAGGGAGAGACTCTGGGGATCGTTGGCGAGTCAGGGTGTGGCAAGACTGTAACTTCGCTATCTGTGCTAGGCCTTCTTCCAGAGCCGCCCGCCCGAATAATGGACGGAAGCTCAGTCAGATTCTTGGGGGACGAGCTCGTCGGAGCAGATGAAGCGCGGATGCGCAATCTTCGAGGGAACGAGATCTCAATGATCTTCCAAGAGCCAATGAGTTCGCTTAACCCGGTGTATTCTGTCGGCGACCAGATTGCGGAGGTGCTCCGGGTACATCGCAGAATAGGCCGCAAAGAGGCACGGCATGAAGCGGTCCGGCTATTGGACGAGGTTGGCATCCCTGCCCCGGATCGTCGAGTAGACGAGTACCCTCATCAGCTATCTGGGGGCATGCGCCAGCGCGTTATGATTGCAATGGCACTTTCATGTGAACCTAAGCTGCTCATTGCTGATGAGCCTACTACGGCTCTGGATGTCACGATTCAGGCTCAGATTCTCGAGCTACTCGAAGAGCTTAGCGTTAATCATGGGATGGCGGTGCTACTGATCACTCACGATCTGGGGGTCGTGGCGGAGGTATGTGACCGTGTCGTGGTTATGTATGCCGGTCAGGTTATTGAGACAGGCACGGTACTCGAGATTTTCACCGAGCCTACACATCCGTACACGAGAGGGCTACTAGACTCATTGCCTTCCGTCACGGACTCAGGGCGACGTCTTAATTCGATTTCTGGCACAGTCCCTAATCCAGTTCACTGGCCGCAGGGGTGTCGATTCCGGGAGCGATGCCCGGAAGCGGGAGATGGCTGTGAGGAAGAGCAAGTTCTAGTGGCCCTTGAGACCACAGGCCGGTCTTCTCGATGCTTTAAGACAGTACCAGTCAATTTGACCGGAGCAGGCTAGTGATTGATCGCAGTGCGCCTCCCTTGCTCGAGGTTCGCAACTTAAAGCAGCATTTTCCGGTCAGGCGTGGTGCTTTTGGCAAGGTTGTTGGTCAAGTCCGAGCGGTGGACGGTATCAGTTTTGATTTATGGCGAGGAGAGACCCTCGGTTTGGTTGGGGAGTCAGGGTGTGGCAAGTCGACGACAGCGCGCACCGTACTGCGTTTACTTGAAGCGACAGCGGGTATGGTTTGGTTCGATGGTGAGGATGTTAGGGCAATGGGTGACGAAAGACTCAGGGCGTTCCGCCGCCGAGCTCAGTTTGTATTTCAAGATCCGTTCGGGTCACTCAACCCTCGGCTTTCAGTAGGGGCAATGCTGGAAGAAGTTCTTCACGTACACGATTTAGCTAAAAAAAACAGACGCGGGAGAGTAGTCGAGCTTCTAGAGCTAGTGGGTCTGCGGCCGGAGCACCTCGATCGCTATCCACACGAATTCAGTGGAGGACAGCGTCAGCGGCTCGGTATCGCCCGGGCACTTGCTGTCGAGCCTGACTTTCTTGTTCTAGATGAGCCCGTGAGTGCACTTGACGTGTCAGTACAGGCCCAAGTGGTGAACCTCTTGGATGACCTTCAGCAGGAGTTAGGACTCACGTACCTATTCATTGCACACGACCTGGCTTTGGTCGAGCACGTGAGTGACCGAGTAGCCGTCATGTATCTTGGCCAAATCGTCGAAGTCGCTGACGCTCGCGATATTTACGATGAACCGAGGCACCCTTACACACGAGCTCTACTTTCAGCAGTTCCTAGGCCCGATCCGGTCAATCGCGATAGCAGAGAGCGGATTGTGCTGGAGGGTGATGTGCCCAGCCCTGTTAACCCACCAACCGGATGTTCTTTCCACCCGCGCTGCCCTCACTTTGGAAAGGATGCGCAGTGCAAGAGTGAGGCTCCGGTTCTGGAGAGCACACGGCAAGGCCATTTCGCGGCGTGCCATCATCAGGGCACCGTGGTGGAAATTCGGGGTTGACACCCCCAGGAGTCCAGACCAATTTGCCTCCCTCTGTACTCCGGCCCTTCCGCGGCTATGGTCGTGGAGGGGCTCTGTCACGCTAAAACTAGAACTTTCGTTGGAGGTCCCCCTTGGTGATGCATCTCTACTCCGCCCTACTGCAGATACCGGGTATCGATGTTCCGGAATTGACGTTCCAGGAGCAGGTCCAGCAGCTATGGGGGGACACGGGCTTCATGCGCTGGCCGCTGGCCTTCTGCCTCGGTCTCGGCATCCTCGTCATCATCTATAAGTTCATTACTTTGCAGGCGAAGGCATTTAAGACACGCAGCATCCTTCGGGATGTTGATGAGCTTCTCACGCAGCAACGGATTGGCGAAGCCCTCGAACTCACTCGCGAGACCGACGCTCCAGCAGCAAAGATTCTGAATGCGGGTCTCGAGCGACACGACGAGGGCACAGATCGCGTAATGAAGGCTATTGAGAACCAGGGCCTCATCGAGATGAGCAAGCTTGAGAGTTGGCTGGTGGTATTGGCGACGCTGACCAATATCGCACCGCTTCTCGGCTTCCTTGGCACGGTGATCGGCATGATTCTCGCTTTCCAGTCTATTGAGGCGGCTGGCGAGGTTGAGGCGACTCTAGTTGCTGGCGGTATCAAGGTCGCACTGCTCACGACTGCGGCCGGCCTTATGATTGCCATTCCAGTGTCCATTGGGCATAACTACTTTGTGGCGAAGATCGATGGAATGGTCATCGACATGGAGGAGTCAGCACAAAAGATGGTCGATACACTTCACGCAATCGAAACGGGACGGAGCGCCTGACGCTAATTCTCATTTCGCGAAGTTGAAGAGGCCATCCCGGACTGGGGTGGCCTC
>Ga0209034_10001294_pt1 | contig 12226 bp, 9 predicted proteins | sample MarorgKNORR_S2LV_2_FD_188219 | JGI IMG/M metagenome (GOLD analysis project Ga0209034, IMG submission 188219) | Marine microbial communities from the Southern Atlantic Ocean, analyzing organic carbon cycling - 250m_A/KNORR_S2/LV (SPAdes) (version 2) | ecosystem: Environmental > Aquatic > Marine >...
AAGAATTTCACGAAAAACTTAAATACCATTCCATCGAAATAAATGAGGCTGGAACTACCTCTTTACAAAAAAAATATCCGCAGAGAACTTTAAAACGAAGTGTAGTTCTTTGCGGTAGCAGTTTACATTCCGGCATAAAAACCGGACTAATATTGCAACCCATGCCACCTGGAAGTGGAATAATTTTCGGTGATATCGCATCGGGAAAAACAATCCCTGCTCAACTAGAAAATGTCCAATCAACTGATTATTCAACCTGCTTAAAAAAAGGTGTTAACTCAGTAGGCACCATTGAACATATTATGGCCACTCTCCATATGTATCGAATCACCAATCTGCTCATAAAGATTGGCGATGAAGCCCCAGTGATGGATGGTTCGGCAAAGGATTTTTGTGAGCTTTTGGAAGATGGAGAATTCGAAGAACAGGATGATTTCTACGAAGAAATAATTGTAGATAAAACTTACTCCTTCGGCAACAAAGAAAAAGGTGAACCCTATATTTCTATTGAACCTAGCAAAATTTTTTCGGTTAGTTATCATATGGAATATCCAGAACCCATAGGAATCCAAGATTTTACTTATGAATTCCAAGGTGATGAAAGTTTCAAAAAAGAAATTGCCCCAGCTCGAACTTTCGGGTTTATGGAAGAAGTCGCACAATTAACCAAGATGGGTTACGCCTCAGGTGGAAAACTCGATAATTTTATTTTATTGGGAGATAAAAAAGTTTTAAACACGAAATTACGGTTTGAAGATGAATTCGCCCGCCATAAAATTCTCGATATTCTAGGTGATTTTTATTTATTAGGAAAACCCATCCGCGGAAAAATAAAAGCCAGCAAATCGGGCCACACTCAAAATGTAGGTCTTCTTAAAATAATTCGAGACAGTTTAATAGAGAAAAACTAACGCTGTATTTTTTGGCCCTAGCTTATATTAGCTTGTGAGCCACTTCTATTTTGTTTAATTTATTGCAAACTTTTTAAATGCCAGAAAAATTTAAACTTGCGGTTTTGGTCTCTGGCCGCGGCTCAAATCTGCAGGCTATCATTGATAAAATAGAAAATAATTATCTATCTGCAGATATAGCATTGGTACTTAGCAATGTAAAAAATGCTTTTGCATTGGATCGCGGAAAAAAACATGGATTGGATACTGTTTTTTTGGATCCAAAAATCTTTCCAAATCGAGATGATTATGAACTTAAAATGATTGAGATTATACAGTCTAAATCCATAGATTTAATCTGCCTAGCTGGTTTTATGCGAATACTCGGTAAAAATTTCATACAAGCTTTTCCCAAGAAAATTATAAATATCCACCCTTCATTACTCCCGGCATTTCCTGGTTTGAACGTACAAAAAAAAGCCTTGGAACATGGAGCAAAGTTTTCAGGCTGCACAGTTCACTTTGTAAATGAAGAAGTAGATGGAGGCCCAATAATTTTGCAGTCCACTGTTCCCATTTTCGACGAAGACGATGCTAATTCCCTTTCAGAGAGAATTCTCGAGCAAGAACACATTATTTATCCAGAGGCAATTCGACTTATCATAGAAAAAAAAATTATGTTTTCTGGTCGGCGTGTTTTAAACAAAACAAAGGGAAGTTAAATTGACTCAGATTAACAAGCTCGTAATATATATTTTTATCTTGTTAAATGGGAATTTATGCTACGCAGAAACTTCAGAGCAACATACTTTGGATGCTGTTCAGCAAAAATATGAAAACATCTTAACCTTTGAAGCTAATTTCACTCAACGATCCTACGTTAAAATGATGGATAAAACCCTTGAAACAAAAGGTAAGGTTCAAATTAAAAAACCAGGAATGATGAAATGGGTCTATGGTTTACCGGACACTCAAGTCTTAATCAGCAATGGAAAAATACTTTGGCATTATGTTTCCGATGAAAATCAAGTTACTAAAGTACCTCTTGAAAACATCTATTCTTCAAATACTCCTGCACTTTTTTTGGCCGGACAAGAAAAATTGACTCAAATTTTTAATATTGAAAATATAAATACAAACCCTCTTAGCATCACACTTAGTCCAAAGCAAGAAGACCAGTCGTTAAAGCGGTTACAATTATTCGCAGATAAGAAAAACTTCCAGATTACGGGATCAACCGTGTATGATAAATTAGGAAATAAAACAGAAATTCGCTTTAGCAATATAAAAACTAATATAGACATTCCTAAAAGAACCTTTCAATTCCAGGCACCTCCCAATACAGAAGTTCTGGATTATACAAAAGGCCCATAATTTAAATGTTTGAATTATCCATATTACCTATTGATGCAATCCTGAATTTCAGTACCAAAATGCTGGCTTTTTTAGCGGGACTTGCTGCTCTTATTTTTGTTCACGAGCTGGGACATTTTTTAGCTGCAAGAAAATCTGGTGTCATAGTAGAAAAGTTTGCTCTTGGTTTTGGACCAAAGATATTTGGTTTTACAAAGGGCGACACCGAATACCTGATCGCAGCTATCCCCCTTGGGGGCTATGTGAAAATGAAGGGAGAAGAAGTTGGGGAAGAAGGAACAGATGAAAAAGGATCATTTGCAGCTGCACCAGTAGGACATCGTCTTGCTATTGCATTTGCAGGGCCACTTTTCAATATCCTTTTTGCAATTATCATTTATTATTTTGTTTACCTCATGGGTGTTCCCACTTTGACCCCCGTTGTAGGAACAGTGAATGATGACTCCCCAGCTCTTGAGGCAGGACTTCAAACCGGCGATCGCATTCTGGCAATTGAAGATGAAAAAATTCTTTACTGGGAACAACTACAAAAAATTGTCCATGAGTCACCTGACCGACCTTTAAATTTTAAATTGGAAAGAAACGGCAATATCAAAAATGTTCCCATAGTTCCCGTCGCAGAGCAAATAACCGATCTATTTGGAGACAAGGAATTGGTAGGTCTTATAGGAATCACTCCCCTTGTTCGCAATATTACTTTGGTCAAAGCCAATACTCCAGCAGCTCGCGCTGGAATGCAGGAAGGTGATGTGCTTCTAAAGGTTGACGAAATAGAAATTTTTGGATGGGGAAATCTAAAAACAGCTGCTATAGACAAACCCGGACAAGAACTATCTTTTCATGTTTTAAGAAATGGTACTAAAAGATTCTTAAAAATCACTCCCGAAGCAAAAACTACCAAGGACCTTCAAGGAAATGAAATTAAAATAGGGATGCTAGGTATTGGAATGAGTGGAGAAATGACACAGGAAAAATATGGCTTTTTCGGGGCATTTAAAAGAGCCCTGGAAGAAACAGGAAAACTAATTTTTTTAATCGCAGTAAGTATTAAAAAAATGATATGGGGTTCCATTCCAGCCGATTCCATCGGCGGCCCTATACTGATTTTCCAGATCTATGGGGAACAAGCGGAGCAAGGGTTCAATGAACTTATCCGACTAACCGCATTACTCAGCATTAATCTAGGTCTATTAAATCTATTACCTATTCCGGTATTGGATGGAGGCCATATTTTCTTTTTCCTCATTGAAATCTTAAAAGGAAAACCAGTCAGCGAAAAAAATAGGGAAAGGGCGCAACAGGTAGGGCTCTTTATGTTGATAAGTCTCATGGTATTTGCTTTTTATAACGACATAATTAGAGTCATTAGCTAAATTTTCTTATATATAAACTTCACCTGTCATGCAGGACATAAAAAGTAAAATAGAAGACCTGAAAAGAGTTACAGAAAAATTAGCAATTGAAATAAAAATCGCCAATCTAAATGATCAGGAGTTCCATATACAAAGCGGTTATTGCAAATTTAATGGGAAGGACCTTATCCTTCTCGATAAAAATCTCTCCCTTGAGGAACAAACCGAGGTTATACTGCAAGCATTAAAAAGTTTTGATCTCGAAAGTATCTATGTAGCCTCATGGATACGAGAATTTATTGAAACAGAAAGTAGTAGAAATGACCCTTCTCAATAACACGCTACCTGAAAAACGGAGAGGAAAGTTAAAGGCTCTTCTTGAGAAATGCCAAATAGTTCGGGCTCTAGAAGCTCATAACGGATTAAGCGGCATCATTGCAAACAACACCCAAGTTCAAGGAGAGTATGAAGGAAAACCCCTGATTCGCGAGTTTGATGCCATCTGGGAAAGCAGCCTGACAGACTCTGCATCAAAGGGGCACCCTGACATTGAAGTAGTAACTTTTGATTCAAGGCTACAAACCATCAATGAGATTCTTGCTGTTACCAACAAACCAATGATTGTAGATGGAGATACTGGCGGAGATGTAAACGCATTTGAATACACTGTATCTAAACTGGAAAGAGTTGGGGTCTCAGCAATAATTATAGAAGACAAAATATTCCCAAAACGAAATAGTCTCGAAGCAGGAGTCCAACAAAATCTAGAAGACCCTGAGATATTTGCTCAAAAAATCCGGCGCGGAAAACAAATCCAAACAACCAATGAGTTTATGATAATTGCAAGGCTTGAGAGCCTCATTGCCGGAAAACCGATGAAAGATGCGCTGCACAGAGCCAAAATTTATTTACAGGCAGGAGTGGACGGAATAATGATTCACTCAAAATCCAAATCCGCCGATGAAATTCTCGAGTTTGCTCAGCATTATAAAGTACTTTCTAAGCAACTGAATTTGAAAAAAACTCTGGTTTGCGTTCCTACGACTTACAACCAATGTACTGAAAATGAATTAAGCAGGGCAGGTTTCCAGATCATCATTTATGCGAATCATTTACTTAGAAGTGCATACAAAGTCATGACCGAAACTGCAAAAATAATTCTTCGTGATCAGCGATCCTTAGAAGCAGATCCATTATGCAGCACGGTAAGAGAAATTTTTAAAACGGTGGGTTTTCTGGATGTCAAAGAAAAGGACCAGGAAAATGAACAATCCACAAACATCCCAGTTATCATACCTGCTGCCGGAGAAGACCCAGTCTTAAGGGAAATCCTGAATGGAAAACCTAAGGCCATGCTAGAAATTTGCGGAAAGACCCTTCTCGAGCATCAAATTACTGCTTTGAATAATAGTAATCTGAAAGATATCACTGTAATCGCAGGATACGGTCGCAACCAAATGCAGGCAAAAGGAATCACCATCCTTGAAAATCGGGATTTTAAAAATGGATCTGCACTAAACTCATTGTTTATTGGAAAAGAAAAAATGACTAATGGGTTCATAATGCTTTATGCAGATATCCTCATGAAAGATGAAATTATCAAGGAGCTGATGAGTCGACAAGAAGACATCATTCTTGTCGCAGACAATTCCACCCAATATCACAAACCCCAAGAAGGTAACGTTTTAGATTTTATCATAGGAAAAAATCAACATAAACGTACGCGAAGAGAAATACGTTTTGCCAGTGAAAATGTGGTCGCGCAAATAGGCAGCAAAATAAACCCAGAAACCGCTAGTCATGAATTCATTGGATTAGCAAAGTTTAGTAAAACCGGAGCAGAGCAATTAATCGAAACCTATAATGATGTCGTAAAAAACTACCAGGGACAATTTCAAGAGTCTGAAGATATTTCTCGACTAAACCTCACAGACCTTATCCAAGAAATGATAGATCGAGGTTTTATTGTTCACTATATGGAAATACATAAAGGCTGGTTGGAAATCCATAATGCTGAACACATTGCTCTTGCGGAAAAATCTTTGCACGAATAAAACCCCTCTTCTCTGATTTAGTTTCTAAACGAAATAAATGTATTATTCAAAACTATTAATTCCCACTCTAAAAGAATCACCCGCTGACGCCGAAGTTATAAGCCATAAACTAATGGTGAGAGCGGGAATGATCCGGCAGCTTGCTGCTGGCATATATTCTATACTTCCCCTGGGGCTTCGAGTTTTAAAAAATGTAGAAAATATCATCCGTGAAGAAATGAACCAAATTGGCGGCCAGGAAGTCTTTCTGCCAAGCATTCAACCTGTGGAGTTATGGAAGGAAAGCAAACGTTGGGATTTTTATGGCAAAGAGCTACTAAGAATCAAAGACCGGCACGATCGTGAATTTTGCTATGGACCTACGCACGAAGAAGTCATTACTGACATCGTACGAAAGGAGATAAAGTCTTACCGCCAGCTTCCCGTAATTCTTTATCAAATACAAACTAAGTTTCGCGATGAAGTTCGACCGCGTTTTGGGATTATGAGAGGCAGAGAGTTTTTAATGAAAGATGCCTATAGCTTCCATGCTGATGAAGCAGATACTCAAAAAACATATACTCAAATGGCAATAGCTTATGCAAATATCTTTAAACGTTGTGGGCTTGAGTTCAAACAAGTGCAAGCAGATTCTGGAACTATAGGAGGTAATTTTTCACATGAATTTGCAGTACTAGCAAATTCTGGAGAAGATGAAATTGCCTTTTGCGAAACATGTGGATACGCATCAAATATTGAATTAGCAGAAGCTCGTCTAGATTTTGAAAAAACTGCTCCAAAAGGAACCGAAGAACTTAAAGAAATTCATACTCCAAAAAAACAATCCGTCGCAGAAGTTTCTAAATTTCTCGGATTGGCCTCCAAACAAATTGTTAAAACCATATTATTGGAAAACGAGAGTGGTTTAGTAGCTGGACTGGTTCGCGGTGACCATGAGATCAATACCGTCAAGATGAGAAATCTTATTGGATGCGAATGGTTATTACCTGCTACAGAAAAAATGATCGAAGAACAACTGGGCACCCCTTGTGGATTCATTGGGCCAGTTGACCTGAATATTCCTATATACGTCGACCAAGAAGTTACCATTCTGGAAAACTTTGTAACAGGAGCCAATAAAGTCGACACTCATTTCATGGGAGTGCAAGTTCAACGTGATTTTAAAGTACAAAAGTTTGGAGATTTGCGCCGTATCCAATCGGGCGACCCCTGCCCTCGATGTGAAGACGGAAAATATCAGGTCAAACGCGGAATTGAAGTAGGGCACATTTTTATTCTTGGGACAAAATACAGTCAGGCTATGAATGCCATCTACTTGGATAGCAATGGAAAAGAAAATCCAATGGTAATGGGTTGTTACGGAATTGGTGTCGGAAGAACCGCTGCTGCCTCGGTAGAACAAAATCATGACGAAAAAGGAATAGTCTGGCCTCTGAACCTAGCTCCCTTCAAAGTCATCATCATTCCCGTAAATTTTAAAAATGATGACCTTAAAAAGGCTTGTAAATCTATTTACACCCAGTTGTCAGAAATGAAAATCGAAGTCCTCTTAGATGATCGCCAGGACCGATTAGGAGTGAAACTTAAAGATGCTGATTTAATTGGGATTCCAGTTCAGGTTATAGTTGGTCCCAAAAACCTTGAAGAAGGAAAAATTGAAATAAAAATTCGCAAGACACAAGATTCTCAACTGCACCCTTATCCGCAGTGTATACAAGATATCCCTAGTATTTTAAAGAACTTATAAAATGTTGGCGGGCCCTCGCAACAACCAGATTTCCCTTGAAATCATGCATGAAATTTTAGTACAATTACCCCAATTAAATACGGGCTCTGCGATGCGGGCTTTGAGCCCGCATTTTTTTTTGCTTTTCCCGTAAAAAATGGTCAGTTGTATTACTTCCTCTTCCTTGTAGGTTTATAATTTCAGGTACTTAGACCTGAAAGTTCTCTCTTACACATTGAGGTGCAAAATGGGAAAAGTTCCGGTCACTCAATCCGTAATAGAGTTGATCGAACCCGTCCTTATGGCGAATGGACTTGAGTTGGTCGATGTCGAATTCAAAAAGGAAGGCAAAAGCTGGGTCCTCCGGATTTATATCGATAAAGAAAGTGGTCTAACTCTTGCTGATTGCCAAAAAGTCAGTGGTCTTACAGGAGACTTGATAGAAGTTGAAGATATTATTGATCCTGAGTACATTTTGGAAGTATCTTCACCTGGGTTAAACCGATCACTGAAAAAAGAAAAGGATTTCATAAAATTTTGTGGAAAAAAAATATTCGTTCAATGTCACGCACCTTTGAATGGTAAAAAAAGGTTTACAGGTTTCCTGACAAGTTTTAAAAATAAATCAATTCACCTTGAGGTGGATGGACAACTCCATACGATTCCTTTGAATCGAGTCGCTAAGGCAAATTTAATCATAGAAATTTAGGCAAGAAAATGAGCTTGGAAACTCTCAGTATTTTAGAACAACTCAGCCGAGATAAAGGCATTGAAAAAGATGTTTTAATTGATGCCCTTAAAGCAGCAGTAGAGGTCGCTGCTCGCAAACGTTATCCAACAGCTAGTGAGCTGCATAGCGAGTTCAATGAGTCGACGGGAGAGGTCGAAATTTATATTGAAAAAACAGTGGTTAAAAAAGTGGAGCATCCGGACAAGGAAATTAGCCTGAAAGAAGCCTCTTCCTTTTCGGAAGATGTGCAAATTGGCAATCAAGTTCTTGTTCAACAAATCATGGAAAATTATGGTCGTATCGCTGCACAACTTGCCAAACAGGTCATCGTACAGAAAGTACGTGAAGCTGAAATAGAGCTCACCTATAACGAATACAAAGATAAAAAAGGAGATCTTCTTAACGGAATTGTCCACCGCATGGAACATGGTGATCTGATTGTTGACCTCGGAAATGCAGAAGGAATTCTGCCACGCAGGGAACAAGTATTTAGGGAAAGTTTTAATCGCGGGGAGCGTATTCGTGCCTATGTTTTGGATGTTCGCAGAACCCCAAAAAATGCCCTGGTCATTCTTTCTAGAACTCATATTGGTTTGGTTAAAAGATTATTCGAAATGGAAGTGCCAGAAATCAGCGAGGGAATGGTTGAAATTATGGGAGTAGTTCGTGAACCAAATGGCCGAACCAAAATTGCCGTAAGAACAAATGACCGCGATATCGATGCGGTAGGAGCGTGTGTTGGCATGAGAGGAATGCGTGTTCAATCTATCGTCCAAGAGTTAAGAGGCGAAAAGATAGATATTGTTGAATATTCTGATGATGCTGAAACTTATATTAAAAACGCATTGAGCCCAGCCAAAGTTTCCAAGATCATTCTTAACCGGGATGAAAAACAAATGACCATCATTGTGGCAGAAGATCAAATGTCCTTAGCTATTGGGAAAAAAGGCCAAAATGTAAGACTAGCAGCAAAACTCGTGAAGTGGAAAGTGGACATTAAAGGACCCTCTGAAGCACTAGAGTTGGGAGAACAACCTGGTTTTATGGCCGTTTCCACTGATACGGATGTGGACTTTCTTGATGACATTAAAAATACTAAGGGTCTGGGAGAAAAAGTGATGACGATATTATTTAATAATAATATCGTCACATATCTAGAAGCTTTAGATAAGGGAGTTAAAGGACTAGTCCAATTTGCAGGCATAGGGCCTAAAAAAGCAGAGGGTTTAGTAGAGTTGGCAGAAGAAATTAAGGAACGGGTAAAAAAACAAGCTCTAAAATTAGAAGGTATATCCGAATCTCAAGAAGATGTTACTGAGGGTGAAGCCGTACACGAGCCAGAAGAAAATCATAAACTAACAGCAGATTCAGAGGATAAAGATACTATTGGTAAGGATGAGGACTTGGAAGATGAAGAAATCCTAATTAGCGATCTATCAGGTTTTTCACAAGAAATTCTAGATACTCTGAAAACTAATGGCTTTGAAACCTTGGCAGAACTTTCTGTTACGTCCCTAGATGAGTTGATTGCTATTGACGGTCTAGATGAAAACCTAGGAACAGAAATACTTGCAAAAGTAAAACAACAGCTGGGTACTGTAGAAAATGCATAGAACTGTTATGAAATTATTTGTAAAAATCCAAAACCAGAATCTAGAGCTAATGCTTACAACAAAAGATCGACCCTGTAGTCAAAATAAAATGGCTGACTTACATCAAAGGAGGAGATTTGGCTAAGATTCGCGTAAACAAACTAGCTCTGGAACTCGGTTTGCAAAATGACCAGATCATTGAAGCTTTGCAAAAGGAAAAGATCGTAGTTAAAAATCATATGAGTTCCGTAGATGAAGAAGCCGCACAACATATCCGGGACATTTTCTCACCGAAAACTTCCCCCAAGGCTGAACCAGGGGAAGTTAAAATTAAAACAAAATCAAAAACGAAAATAAAAATAAAAGCGCCTTCAAAAGTAAAAATTACGACAGCAAAAACCCAAGCTAAGTCGATCAAAATAAAAAAAGTCGAGGCTAAAGAAGAAAAACCTGAGAAAAAAATCAAACTAGTAAAAACGGTTAAGACTAAGACCGTTAAATCCAAAAAAGAAGAAAGTAAAAAAAAGGTTGAAGCAAAACCGGGAAAAAAACTCGGCCTGAAAATTATAAAACAGGAAGAAAAGCCACCAGAAAAAGAAAAACCTAAAACTCCGCTCAAGGAAAAACCCAAAGTTTTAGAAGTAGAAACCAAAAAACCTGAAATAGTCAAAGAATCAGTCCTTGCGACTGAGCCTAAACCTGTCGAAGAAGAACAAGCCTTCGAGCTAGTAAAAATCCGAGAGAATATCCCCATTCGGGATCTAGCAGAAACTCTTAAATCAACTCCTAATGAAATAATAAAGGAATTAATGGTTTTTGGTGTTTTAGCAAACATTAATCAAACTCTTAACTATGAGCTTGCAAGTAAAGTTGCAGACAAAATGGGATTCGAGGTTGAACTTCTCGTCGAAAAATCTGAACTGGATTTCATAGAAGATGAAGAGGACAACTCTAAAGACCATATTACTCGAGCCCCTATTGTTACCATTATGGGTCACGTAGACCATGGTAAAACTTCATTGCTTGACGCCATACGCAAAACAGAAGTGACTAAAGTTGAGGCGGGGGGTATCACCCAGCACATCGGCGCATATCAGGCGCATGTCAAGGGATCGGCAATTACATTTTTGGATACTCCGGGTCATGAAGCATTTACGGCAATGCGAGCGCGGGGTGCACAGGTAACCGACATTGTAGTACTAGTTGTCGCAGCAGATGATGGCATAAAACCTCAAACAAAGGAGGCGATCCACCATGCGGAGGCAGCTGGCGTACCTATTCTTGTCGCCATTAATAAAATTGACAAACCCGATGCTAAACCCGATGAAGTTAAAAAGCAATTGGCTGATCAAGGACTCCTACCAGAAGACTGGGGTGGACAAACTATATACATAGAGGTTTCAGCTTTAAAAGGAAATGGTATTGATGATTTATTGGAAAACCTTATTCTTCAAGCCGAAATTATGGAATTGAAAGCCAATCCAAAGTTACGAGGAAAAGGAGTTGTCATTGAATCGAAGTTGGATAAAGGTAGAGGCCCTGTTGCAACACTTATAGTTGAAAACGGTACCCTGCAAGTTGGCGAACCCTTTATAGTTGGCTGCCATTTCGGTAAGGTTAGAGCATTGATTGGTGACTCTGGAAAAAAAATCAAGAAAGCTATTCCTTCTACCCCGGTTGAAATTGTAGGTCTGCCTGATGTTCCGCAACCAGGTGATCATTTCATAGTCGTGCAAGATGAAAAAAAAGCCCGTCAATTAAGTAGCCTTAGACTACAACAAAAACGTGAAACCGAACTGGCAAAATCGACCCGCATTACTATGGATGACTTGCATCAACAGATCATCGATGGACAAATACAAGAATTGAACCTGATAATTAAGGCAGATGTACAGGGATCTATCCATGCAGTTCAAGAGGCATTCGAAAAAATTGGAAGTGATCAGGTTAGAATCAAATGCATTCACGATGCCGTAGGTGGTATAACCGAATCAGATGTGTTGCTTGCTACGGCCTCGAACGCTATCATAATAGGTTTTAACGTGCGGCCAACAGATCAGGCATCCAAACTTGGCTTAAGAGAAAAAGTAGATATACGCCTTTACAGCATTATTTACGATGCTATCAATGATATGAAGGCTGCGATGGAAGGAATGCTGGCACCAAAATTCAAAGAACGTATTATTGGTCGAGTTGAAGTACGAGAAGTGTTTGCTATCCCAAAAGTTGGAACCATAGCGGGCTGCCATGTTTTATCTGGAAAAGCCGAACGCAATTTGGAAACAAGATTGATTCGCGATAATGTAGTCGTTTATCAAGGCAAGATAGCTTCTATAAGACGATTCAAAGACGATGTCAAAGAAGTGGCCGCTGGATATGAATGTGGCATTTCAATAGAAAAGTTTCAAGATATTAAACAAGGGGATATTATTGAACCCTTTGTCACGGAGCAAATAACATCTTAAACCATTAAAACCAAAAAAGGGAAATGGTCATTGGCTGCTGTTC
>Ga0209034_10001297_pt1 | contig 12216 bp, 7 predicted proteins | sample MarorgKNORR_S2LV_2_FD_188219 | JGI IMG/M metagenome (GOLD analysis project Ga0209034, IMG submission 188219) | Marine microbial communities from the Southern Atlantic Ocean, analyzing organic carbon cycling - 250m_A/KNORR_S2/LV (SPAdes) (version 2) | ecosystem: Environmental > Aquatic > Marine >...
AAATGGTAGAAGATGCAATCAAGCTCGGGAACGATATAGCATTTGACATGCATACTAGATTATTTGGAACTACATATTTAAAAGTGCTTTTGCCTTCCTGGGCTCTAAAAGGCAGTAAAAAAGATATAGCAAAACGTCTCTCAGATAAGAACTCTCGTTCAGAAATGAAAAAGCACAGAAGTTTAATAACTTCTCTTAATGATTGGAGTAGAATAGTACTTCTAGATAATCCAGCATTCCCAGAATATTCTCGCCTTAATTTTTTAGAAATAGCAGCAAGCAGAGGATGTGAACCTATTGATGCTGCTTATGACATACTTCTTAAAGAAATTGATAATATTCATAGACCTTTTATCATTTTGCACAGTTACACGGAGAATATTCTAAAGTATACTTACCAGCATCCATTATGCTTGGTAGGTTCGGATGCAACAGCTTTAGCTCCAGATGGACCATTATCTGATTCTATGTTTCACGGATCATATACTTGGGCTTCATGGTTTTATAAGAGAATGATAAGAGAGACAAAAACATTCAGTCAGGAAGAGGGTATCAAAAAAATGACCAGTCAGGTTGCCAAACGTTTTGGTATTAAAAACAGAGGTATTATTTCTGAAGGTTATTTTGCAGATATTGTTATCTTTGATGCAAATAGTTTTGGAGAAAGAGGCACAACTTTTGAGCCGAACCAAACAGCTCAAAACATGAATCATGTAATTGTAAATGGCGTAGTAACATTGAGGAATGGAGAACTTACTGAAAATCGAGGTGGTTCAGTTTTGAGGATGATATAATAACAAAATTTTAAAATTACAAATAAGCATAATTTGGAGTCCATTTAAATGAACACTACAATTAAAATATAATTGATTAAGTGTTCTACACATTTTGAGTTTGCCAGAAATGCTTTTGAAATTATTGCCTACTGCAACTTAGACAAGTCCTCAAGTAAATCTCTTTTTCCAAATACCACATAAAATTTTTCTAATAAATATTCAGAAAAAATTCCAACATATTTTTTTAAAATGAAAATTAAAAGTATTAACTGCTATCCGTTACTGATTAATAATAAGTATCCGTATTACTGGTCACATGGGATTATCAACTCTACAGAAATTATCTTAATTGAAATTGAAGCAGAAAATGGTGTGAAAGGTTATGGGGAATCTATTGCAACTCCTTCAGGTGAAGGAGTTAAAGCTTTTATTGATTCAGCATCAAGTGTACTGATTGGAGAGGACATTTTTCAAAATCAAAGAATAATTAAAAAATGTTATCATTCACTTTTTCAAGCACATGGAACATGCAGTGCTCCTAGATTTGGTGCTCAAATTCTTTCAGGACTTGAAATGGCATTGTGGGACCTTTGTGGAAAAATTGTTGAGAGACCTTTACATGAACTGTTGGGTGGAAAGTATAGAGATAAAATTGAGTATTTTGGATTTATACAAGGAAATTCAGCCGATGAATTAGCAATTGATGCAAAAAAACTATCAAAAAATGGACATAAAGTTATTTATGGAAAAATAGGTCGTGAAGAATCAACAGATGTTCAAATTGTGAAAAAAGTTCGTGAAGCTGTTGGAAAAGATATTCGCCTTCGTTTCGACCCAAATGAGGCCTGGGACCTCGTAACCGCGAAACGAATGATAGAAAAATTAGAAGATTTTTCAATAGAGATGATTGAACAGCCTTGTAATCACATGAATATAAGTGTTTTAAAACAGATAAAGGATCTAAACAAAGTATCTATTGGAGTTGACCAAAGTGTATTTAATTTAAATGATCTTTTTCAAATAGCATTATTAAATGCTGCTGATCTTGTTGTTTTAGGACTACATGAAACTGGTGGTATAGGTGGATTAAAAAAAGCTGCTGCAGTAGCTGAATCGGCAGGCTTGAATATATGTATCCATGGACTACATGAAACAGGTATAACAACTTGTGCAGCAAATCAAGTCGCAGCAACAATACCAAATCTTGATGATGGGAACCAATTTATGAATCATTTAATTGAATCAGATATTATTAATTCTCCAGATTTAACTCTACAAAATGGTGGGCTGCCTGTTTTAGATGGTCCAGGCTTGGGTTTTGAAATCAACTTTGAAGCGGTCCAAGAGGCTAAGGAAAAATACAAAATTAGAAATAATCAAAAAAAATAATTTAATGAATTATTATTTCTAAATTAAAACCTGTTTGAATTAAAAGGCTTGATATCTATAGATGTTTTACCACCAGATGCTAACTCAGCAATTATTTTACCAGTTACTGCAGCGACAGTTAGACCTATGTGCCCATGTCCAAATGCAAAATACCCGTTCTCATATATTGGAGATTTACCTATTACTGGTAGCGAATCTGGCATGGAAGGACGGTGTCCCATCCAATATGATGCCCCTGTTAAATTTAGAGATGGGAAAAGTCTTAATGCATGTTTAATCATTAATGAATACCTGCTTTTTTTGGCTGGCGCGTCTATTGAGGCGAGTTCAACGGTTCCAGCCAAACGTAAACTATCTCCCATTGGAGTTGCACAAAATCTCAGATCCCCCGAAATAACAGGATAGGAAATATTTATACCTGGATTAGGCAATGAAACTGAATAGCCTCTCTCAGTTTCCAGCGGGACATTTGCCCCTAGTTGAGAAGCAAGTTTTTTTGACCATGCTCCAGCACATACAACTACGGCATTTGTGGGAATTTCATCTTGATCAGTAATAACTGATTTTACTAAGTTTTTTTCAGTTTTAAAACTTTTTACTTCTTGAAGATAATGCTTACCACCTTGTTTTTTAAAATTGTCAAATAGCTTAATTGCAAACATATAAGGATCTGTAATATGAGATACGTTTTCATAAAATATAGCATGCTTCACAATACTATCTAAATCAGGTAAAATTCTTTTTATTTTGTCCTTATTATATATTTCAAATTTAATTCCTAAACTTTTTTTTAGTGAAAGTTCAGGCTTTATTTTTTCTAGAGACTCATCACTAGTTAGAGCAATTATTAAGCCTTTTCTTTTTATTAAGTTACTACAATTAGCCTCATCAACTAATGGTTCATATGCAGTGTAAGTATCTTTTAATAATTCAGATAAATTCTTCGAATATTCAATGAATTTTTTAGGTCTTCCAGCTATAACAAAACGAAAAAGCCACGGAATAAGGCGAGGTAAATAAGAATAACTGATAACAAGAGACGAATTAGGATCAAGTAGCATTCCTGGAACCTGTTTTAAAACGGCTGGAGACGATACCGGTGTAACATGCGAGGCTGCTAAAAGTCCGGCATTTCCCGAGGAGGCTTTACTAGCAGGACCGTTCGGATCAATTAGTGAAACACTCCATTTTTTTTTCATTAAGTGCAGTGCTGTGCATATTCCGACTATTCCAGAACCTATTACACATACATGATTATTTTGTTTTTTTACCATAATTATTCACGTTGTGAAGTTTTTTAAAACTTTATATAATATTTCTTATTTCAATAAAATAATATTAATATATCAATGGAAAAAACTCAAATCGGTGTTGATATTGGAGGGACTTTTACAGATATTGTTGTTTCTCATAATTCATATATAAGCAAAATTAAAGTATTGTCAACTCCATCAGAATATTCTAAAGGTGTAATGACAGGCCTTTCAGAGGCTATAAAAAGGTTAAAAATATCGCCAGAAAATATTTCTGAAATTGTACATGCAACAACGTTAGCTACAAATGCAATTCTTGAAAAAAAGGGGGCAAATTGTTGTCTAATTACTACAAAAGGGTTTCGTGACGTTTTAGACATAGGCAGACTTAGGATTCCGACACTATACGATCCTTTTTATGATAAACGTAAGTTACTAATCCCTAGGCATAACACTTTAGAAATTAACGAAAGAATTGGAAGTAAGGGAGAAATAATTGAGCCTTTTTCGATAGATTCAATGAAAAAGACTATTGATTTTTTAGATAAACATAATATTGATTCAGCTGCTATTTGCCTCATTAACAGCTATAGAAACTCTACTCATGAAGATGAAATTGCCAAGGAGATAAATAAATATTTACCAAATATTGATATTTCACTCTCATCAAAGATTTTACCACACATTGGTGAATATGAAAGAATGTCTTCCACAGTAATTGATGCTTACATAAAGCCAATAGTTCGCAACTACCTGCGTAATCTTAAGAAAAAAATAACTTCCAAAAATATTGAGGCACCAATATATATTATGAAATGCAGCGGAGGATTAACTACTTTGGACCATGCTGAACAAATACCCATTAACATGATTGAATCAGGCCCTGCTGCGGGGGTTTTGGCTGCTAGTCATTTTTTAAATAAGTTTAAGTACCAAAATTTAGTTACTTTTGATATGGGAGGAACAACGGCAAAGGCATCTATTATTGAAAATGGGAAAATCTTTCGAACTAGAGACTATGAAGTCGGAGGACAAATTTCTGCCACAAGTCGCTTAACAGGTGGAGGAGGTTATCCCATTAATATTCCAGTGGTAGATATTGCAGAGGTTGGTGCCGGAGGTGGAAGTATTGGATGGATTGACACAGGAAAAGGCATCAAAGTTGGGCCAAAAAGTGCCGGTGCACAACCAGGACCTGCTTGTTACGGCTTAGGAGGGAAGGAACCTACTGTTACTGATGCGAACGTCATTCTTGGATACTTAAATCCTGAAGGAATCGCAGGTGGTGAAATTTCAATTAGTCATTCATTGGCAGAAAGGGCTATCGTTGATAACTTATCCAAGCCCCTGAAACTAAATTTGGAATCAACTGCATATGGGATGCACTTAATTGCAAACTCACAAATGATGGGTGCAATAAGGTCAGTAACAACGCAACGGGGAAGAGATGTCCGGGATTTTACACTAATCGCATTTGGTGGCAGCGGACCTGTACATGCTTCAAGTCTTGCTAAAGAAATGGGGATCCCAAATGTCGTAGTTCCAAATTCCCCTGGAGTTTTTTCAGCATTCGGCTTGACAAAAACTGACATAACACTAGAAAAGAACAAAATATTTTATGAAGACATTGACTGCATAAACTGTGAATCTCTTTTAGACTCAATAAAGTCTTTAAGAGAAGAATTATTGCAAATGTTATCTGTAAATGAAAAAAAACTTAAAAACATTACCTATGAATTAGAAGCAGATTTGCACTATTTAGGGCAAAGGCATGATTTAACAGTAAAAATTCCACAAAAGAAATTAAATAAGAATTGCATTAATCAAATAAAAGAAGTTTTTAGTGATGAATACGAAAACACATATGGACAAAAAGTAGAAAATGAGAAAGTAATTTTAGTTGAAATCAGGGTTATACTTAAAAAACTAAGACATGATATAAATCACAGCAGAATTTTGTGGGAGCAAAATTATAATGCAGTAAAAAACAAGAATGATAGGAAATGTTTCTTTGGCAAAAAAATATTTTTAGATACACCAGTTATAGGAAGGTCAGAACTTAAAAAAACAAAAACTAAGGGGCCATTATTAATTGAAGAATATGATTCAGTAACTGTTGTACCACCAAATTGTAAAGTCAGCTTAGATTCAGAAGAGAACATACACATTAATATTAGTTAATAATTTATCGATGCCAAAAAAGGAACCAAGTAAGAAAAATTTAGCTTTATTTTCTAAAAATATTGATCCAATCAAATTTGAATTGATAAGAAATAGTCTATTTTTTCTTGTTAACGAAATGGCACTATCTCTAGTCAGGTCCTCTTATTCAGGAATACTTAGAGATAATATGGACTTTTCTACCGGCATTGCTGATAGATCGGGAGAAATGGTTGCACAGGGACTTTCATTACCACTACAGTTTGGACCAATGCCTGACGCTATTGCAGCTGTATGTAAACGTTGGGGAAAAAATATGAACAAAGGGGATGTTTTTATATTAAATGACCCCTTCGAGGGTGGTACTCATTTACCAGATGTCTTTTTTATAAAACCTATATTTATAAACAAAAAGTTGTTCTGTTTTGTTTGCGTTTGTGGTCATCAAATCGATGTGGGTGGGAGAGTTGCCGGATCAAATGCAAGTGATTCCAGAGAAATATTTGCTGAAGGTATTCGAATTCCACCGCTAAAATTAATTGATGCCGGCAAACAAAATGAGACATTAATTTCAATAATTGAAAAGAACGTCCGATTACCTGTTAACTTATTCGGTGATTTCCGTGCTCATATTGCAGCGTTAAAAACCGGGGAAAATGGCATCTATGAATTAATTAAAAAATATACAACTAAAGAATTAATAAAATATTTTAAAGAGTTATTGGATAATGCTGAAAGAATCACAAGGAATGCGATTTCAAAGATTCCAGATGGAGTATACAAGTTTACTGATTATATGGATTGCGATGGAGTTGAGTTAAATAAAGTTCCAATAAAAGTTGAAGTACAAATAAATGGTGATTCTGTAATTGTTGATACTTCGGGAAGCTCAAAACAAGTGCAAGGTGCAATAAATTCAACTTACAGTATGACAAAAGCTGTTTCATATTTTGCCATCAGATCAATAATTGAGGATGACATGCCAAATAATGGAGGTTTTTTCAGGCCCATAAAAGTTATTGCTGAAGAAGGAAGTATCATGCAAAGTACTTTACCAGCAGCTTCAGGGGCGAGAGGTGTAACGCTTTTAAGGCTTGGTGATGCTGTTTTAGGTGCACTATCAAAAGCAGTTCCAAAAAGAGTGAGTGCTGCAAATGAGGGAGGACCAACTTTATATAGTTTTGGTGGATATGATAGCACGAAAAATCCATTTATATTTGTGGAAATTTTTGGTGGTTCATGGGGGGGAAGGCCAAACAAGGATGGAATAGATGGGATTGGACATCCGCTGTGTAATCAAAGGAATATACCAGTAGAATTTATTGAAATGGAATATCCATTAAGAATCAATGGATATGGATATGTTCCCGATTCAGGTGGTGCAGGACAATATAGAGGAGGTCTGGCTCTTTTCCGGGAGTTCAAATATATAGGAGATACTCCATGTCAACTGCAAATCAGATCCGATAGATCTTATACCCCGCCATATGGCCTCCACAATGGAGAGAACGGAAGTTTATCAAAAAATATTTTAAATCCTGGTACAAATAAAGAAAAGGTGTTACCTCCGATGGTTACATTTATTTTAAACCCGGATGAAGTAGTAAGATTTATCATTCCAGGTGCAGGAGGATGGGGGAAACCAGAAAATCGAAAATTAGAAAACCTTCTTTATGATATAAAAAACGGCTATTTAACAGAAAGATATGCAAGAAAAAAATATAAAGATGTTCTTCTTGATTCAAATACAAAACATTAATATTTAATTATTTCAAAATATTACCATGAAAGATAAATATGACGCATTAATTATAGGCGGTGGAATTACTGGTGCCAGTACAGCATACCATTTGAAAAAATTTGGTTTGAAAGACGTAATTTTGTTAGAACGACATAGACCTGCTTCAGGTGGAACAGGTAAAAGCGCCGCCATAGTAAGACAGCATTATTCAACAGAATTAATGGCCCGACTTGCTTTAAATAGCGTAATTCTTTTTGAAAACATGAATAAAGAGTTAAATATTGATAATGCTTTTTATAAAACAGGTTATATTATGCTTGTTCCGGAAGAATTGATGGAAAAAGCAGCAAATAATTTAGAAATGCAAAAAAATGTGGGAATTGAAACAGACTGGTTGCCAAAATCTCAATGGAAAAAATTTGTTCCTTGGCTAAATACTAAAAATGTTTCCGGAGTAATATACGAACCAAAAGGAGGCCGCGCTGATCCAATTAGGGTAACTGAAGGTTACTTGAATAAATTTACAGAATTAGGAGGTGAGTTAAGAACAAAAACGTTTTGCAGAGAGATAATAAAAGAATCTGGAAGGGTAATTGGAGTTGTTGTGGATGAAGGGATCATTTATTCAGATGTTGTTGTCAATGCTGCAGGACCTTGGTCCAAACCTATAGCAGAACAAGCAGGTATAGAATTGCCACTAAAATCCTTTCGAGAACAAGATACAATTTGGGAATCAAGAATAAGCGGTGATTTGCCAAATCTTTCAATTTCCAATGCCGTAGATTCAATTTATTTTGTTCCTCAAGGAAATAAAAGGTTTTTAATCGGCAAAGGATTTCCAAAAAAATATTTTGAAGTAGATCCTTACAATTACAAATTAACTGCTGATGATGAATTTATATCAAATATTAAAAAAATTGTAGAAGACCGGTTCCCAATTCTTAAGGATATGAAATTAATTAATTCCTATGCCGCACTTTACGATGTAACTCCTGACTGGTATCCTTTCGTTGGAAAAAGGAGTAGCATAAATGGATATTTTGATGCCAACGGAGGTAGTGGGCACGGATTTAAAATTGGGCCTGCAATAGGCTGTGAGCTGGCTAAATGGATAATTAATGGGAAAACCGAAAAAGATTTTGAAAAACTTTCATTTGATAGAATTGAAAAGAAAGAGTTGTTTGAAGGAGCTTATGGTGGGAACAGAGGATAGATTAGCTTTTTAAATTAACCAGAAAATTTGTAAATCATTCTAGTTTGTATTTTTCTAAAGCTTTTCTGTCTAATTCGACTCCCAGTCCAGGTTTATCAGGAGGTCTTACACCTCCTTTTCTTACCAACCAAGTGTCTCCAAGAATCAGATCATCCTCGACCCAATTAATTAGTGCCTGGCTCGGTCGGTCAATTTCAACTCTATTTATGCCAATATGGCACATAGCAGCCCACCCTATTCCCAGTTCCCACCTGGCACGTAGCCAGAAGCGTTTTTTAAGAGCGTTAACACTTGAAATGAAATTATTCAAATTACTTATTCCACCCAGAAGAGAAGGATCACTAACTACAGAATCTATAGACGATTCGGAACTAAGTGCATCCAAATCTATGCAATGAGTTGATACTGGGACACCAGTGCTTTCCCTTATTTTTGCTATAGCACCTAAACCTGCAACAGGTTCTTCAATGTTGCACAAATTGCAATCTTTTGTACCTTCCAGAAATCTTCTAGCCTGATCAACTGAAAAACCCATATTCGCATCTACAGCAATTTCAATATCTGGTCCTAAAGAATTTCTAATTTCTTTAACAATTTGAATTTCACAAGAAGTTGAGTGAAGTCCAACCTTAAATTCAAACAAACCGGCACCCGTTTCCTTAATTGAAGTTGCTGCAATTTCTGCCATTGTTTGGGCAATTTTTTTATTGGATAATCCTTCATCTGGATCTACAGTATAAGCATAAGCTCCAAAAAGAGCCCTTTCTCTTGCAGCTCCACCTAAAAGATTATATAGAGTTTGCCCAGTTTCTTTCCCAATTATGTCCCATAAGGCTATCTCCAATCCTGCAAAGGCGTTTAACTCTAATGGATATTCAGGATAGCCATAATCAAAAGGAGATTTTGCCAAACACAAATCTTTTAAATTATGGAAGTCATAAACGGACTGACCTTTTAATAGTGGAGAAAATTTTTCATTAATTATTTTTGCGCAAAAATCACCCCTTGCTTCACCTAATCCAAGTATCCCGTTATCAGTCTCTACTTCAACTATAGTAGAGAACATATGTGTCATTTTTCTTTTAGCAAATGCAGCAATACGAGTTACTGGAACTCGGACTAAATGAGCTTTAATAGACCTAATTTTCATTTATTTTTTCTTTCTGCGAATTTTGCTACTCAACTTTTTACGTAAAACTTTAGTAAGATTTTTTTCAACAGTTATTTTTTTGTATATATCCTTTTTAAAAACTACTCCATATTCCTTTTTAGCATTCTTGATATCAATCTTTTCTTCAAGGACATCTTTCAGAACCAAATCTTCATCTCTTTCATATGGATTTCCGAAACCTCCACCACCTGACATCTCATGACGAAATATATCCCCTTTATTTAATTTCTCAACCTCTGTCATCAAAACAGGCAAGATTCTCCTATTATTTTCAGGATTAATTATGTTGTAAGATTTTGAACCAGGCTTACCTCCAAACAAACCATGAGGAGGATACTTACGTTTGTCAGATCTTACATTTAAATTAGCTGAATCTGACAATATTTCGTACTCTCTTAATAATCCCAATCCACCTCGATATTTACCTGCACCACCTGTGTTTTTAATAAAACCGTATTTGTTTATTCTAATCGGGTATTTACTTTCTATCATTTCAATAGATACATTAGACTGATTTGCTCCCATATGTGGTACTCCAGATTGTCCATCGTGTTTTGAAGTACCACCCCAAGTTCCCATAAATGTTTCACAGAAAACAAATGGTTTATCATCTTCGTACCCAGAAATCGTTGGTAGTGTTGATCCTCCGGCAGTATCAGCAGTAATTCTATCTGGAAGAGCTTGCGAAAGAGCTCCGAACAAACAGTCAATAATACGATAACCAGTAATTCCTCGTGCTCCACATGGAGCTGGGAACTTGGGATTTACTAATGATCCGAACTTAGCTTTAACTTCAATTGGTAATGTAAAACCATGGCAATTTGGAATGTCAGATTCCATGACAGACCTAAGTGCGGCGTATGTAGCCGCTTTGGTAAATGGAAAAGATGGGTTGATACCCGCGGCTACCTGTTGCGAAGTTCCATCAAAATCAACTGTAATTGAGTTATCTGCTATTATTACCTTGGTATTAATAATTATAGTTTCTGGGTTTTCACCCAACCCATCAATTTGATCAGTAAAACTATATTCACCGTTCGGAAATTCGGAAATTTCTGCCCTTGTTATTTGTTCAGCATAATCCTGAATTTGTCGACCATAATTTAAAATTTGTTTCACTCCGTATCTTTCAAAAAGTTCACACATTCCTTCTTCACCACTTTTACATGAAGCAATTTGTGCCTGGAGATCTCCAAGTACTTCATCCGGTGTTCGAACATTAAGAGAAATCATATCCCAAACAGCTTTATTTGGTATCCCACCCTCACTAAATTTAATTATTGGAATCCTAAGTCCCTCTTGAAATATTTCCTCTCCTCCAATTGCATTGCTACCCGCCACGATTCCACCAACATCTGAATGATGGGCTATTGTAACTGCCCATCCCGAAATATCTTTTTTAAAATATATCGGCATAGCAATATATATATCTGGTAAATGTTGACCTGCACTTGCGTATGGGTCATTAAATATAAATATATCGTTCGGGAAAACGTTTCGTTTGTATTGATTCAATAAAGCTTTCATTGCATCAAAAAAACTTCCCATATGCATAGGGGTGCATACTCCTTGTGCCAGAGTCAAACCATCAGGGTCACAAATTGCGGTAGAGAAATCTAGAGAGTCTCTAACAATTCCTGAATAAGCTGTCCTCATTAAAGTTATGGCCATATCATCTGCAATAGTATCAAAACAATTTTTAATAATTTCCCTCTGAAAGGAATCAGTTTCAATAGATGATTTAGTAGATTTTTTTTTCATTATAAAATTTTAATATTTAATACTTGATTTTAATAACAACATTAAAGTATTTATCCATTGTTACTTTGCATCCTGGAGGAACAACTGCTGTACCTTCATATTCTTCAATAATTATTGGCCCTTCCAAAGGTTTTTTACTTAATATACTTCTACTGACTACTCGTGCATCTTTAGTCCCAATTGATGGACCAAAATAAACTTTACGTTTTGTTTGGTTTATTAAATTTTTTGTAAATTTTGGTTTTGGCAAAAGCACCTTTCCGGGTTTTCTTTTACCAATCATTCGAAGATTAACAATTTGAACAGGGTGCTCACCTGAAAAAGAATGTCCATATCTTCGCGTGTGTTCTTCTAAAAATGATTTTGTTAAAGTTTCATGGATTCTTGATTTAGGCTCATTCGATGGATAATTGATCGTTAATTCAAAAGCTTGTCCTAAAAATCGGGCATCTATTTTTTTTTCAAATACTATTTTTTCCTTTTCACCTCCAATCATCTTAAATATATTTTTCTCTAAATCAGTGTATTTTTCATTTAGTAAATCCATGGGAATTTCTGAGACCAAGTGAAGAAAAGGAAGAGTCTCATTTACCATCAAATCAGACCAAACCAACCCTAAAGCACTATAAACTCCTGCAGCAATAGGAAGAATCACTTTTTCAATTTGAAGTGTTCTTGCAAGTTCAACTGCGTGAACTCCTCCACTACCACCAAAAGCAAGCAATGAAAAATCTCTAGGATCTCGACCTCTA
>Ga0209034_10001298_pt1 | contig 12211 bp, 11 predicted proteins | sample MarorgKNORR_S2LV_2_FD_188219 | JGI IMG/M metagenome (GOLD analysis project Ga0209034, IMG submission 188219) | Marine microbial communities from the Southern Atlantic Ocean, analyzing organic carbon cycling - 250m_A/KNORR_S2/LV (SPAdes) (version 2) | ecosystem: Environmental > Aquatic > Marine...
GGCTTGGTCATCGTCCATCTCCTGAGGTGAGTCGGCGGTACTCGGCGTAGCGCCTGTCCATGGTGTCGTTGTATTGGCGAGATGGGAGGATCGTCGTGGTCAGCGTTGCGGTGTCGTTGAACGTCGGCCAGTCACGGGCGCGAGCTGCAAGCATTGCTGCTCCCAGGGCAGGTTGGCTCGCTTCGTGTCGAACCGTGAGCGGTACACCTGCGGTATCTGCGATCTGTTGGGTGAGGTAGCGGCTGTTCGTCCCGCCTCCGATGACCGTCAGTTCGTTCACTGGAATCGACGGCGAGGCCTGTTCGAGGGTCAGGCGAGTCTCAAAAGCGCACGCCTCTATCATTGCCCTTAGACGCTTCGTTCGGTCGGTGGTTTCCGGACCTGCGAATCGACCCCATCTGGTGCGTTCAGCGTCATGGAGCGCTGGCAGGAAGTACGGGTCATCGATGCTCGGACTTGGCCGATCGAGCTCGGTATCGAGGTCGGCTTGTTTGCCGGTGATCTCTGACGCCAATGCTGCACCGAGGCCCCCGAGATTCTTGGAGACAGACCACCGACCTGGTACCACGTGTGGACTCAGGTTGAAGCCGTGAGGCACGGTGGCGGCGTCAGCTTGGCCGGTAATTATCGTGAATACCCAAGCGGTACCTAGCGAAAGCAGTGCCGAACCAGGTGTTGTCACTCCGAGACCGAGAGCGGCGCACGATTGATCGTGACCGCCGATCACCACCGGTGTCGCTTGTGCGAGTTGCGTGGCTTCGGCGGCACTGGCGGTGAGGTGACCCGCTTGCTCTCCGGACGGCGAGAGGACCGAGAGCGTAGACATTTCGACTCCGGCGATCCCGCAGAGTTCCGCACTCCACTCCAGTGAGGACACGTCCATGAGCTGCATGCCTGCTGCATTCGATGGATTCGTGATCCACGAACCCGTCAGTTTGTGGATTAGGAAGTCATCGACTGACGCCCACCTGTGTGGTTCGACAGTTGCTCCAGAGCGAACCCAAGAGATCGTCGACAACCCGAGCCCCGGCGATGGTGTCCACCCACTAAGGGTCCGGATAGTTGTCTGCGTACTGGAATCCCAAGAGTGGACAAGGTCGCGTGAGCGCGTGTCCATCCAGGTGATGAGACTGGCGTCACCCTCGCCGTTGAGCCGCTCGACCGGGATGACCGAACCACTCTGTGCGGCAAGAGCGAGCGCGGCAACTGGTGTCGAGCGATCGAGGGTGGACATACCTCGTCGACAGGCCGTGGCGAGTGCATTCCAGATGGCCGACGGCTGCTGAACACTTGCCCCTGGTGACGGCTTCTGCGTTGGGATCGGGTCTGAGTCGGCACTGGCCTGGATGACTCCCTCGGCATTGACAGCGACCATCTTCGCTGACGTTGTGCCGGCGTCGAGACCGATGACGACGGCGGAGGGGAGGGGCACTGTGAATCAGCCCTGGAGAATCGAAAGAGCGTCCTCGACCGATGCGTTCTCGTGCACGATGGCGACGATCGATCGTGTCATAGCCGCCGGATCATCGCACTGGAACACGTTGCGGCCGATGGCGACGCCTTTGGCACCAGCGGCGATCGCTGCATGGATGTTGGACAGCATCAACCGCTCGTCTCCTTTGGCGCCGCCGAGAATGACGACCGGAGCAAATGTCGACGACGTCACGGTGCCGTAGTCATCGCAGTACGGGGCCTTGATGAAGTCGGCGCCGAGTTCGGCACCGAGACGGGCGGCGAGTGCGATGGCTTCGCTACCTCGACTCTCCGGGCCGCTATTGAAACCGCCTGGCACCATCTCTCCGAGAACGGGAAGACCCCAGCGGTGCGCCTCGGCAGTCACGTTTGCGAGCGTTTCGAGAGTGGACGCTTCTTTGTCTGAGCCAGGCATGGCCGTCACCACAAGCGCGTCGGCACCGATTCGTAGGGCATCCATCGGCCCGAAGAATTTCGACAGCGACCCGGTGCTCGGTGTTCCGAGGTTGGTCTCAGCTCCGTCGCTGCGCACGATGAGGCCGACGCTTGCGAGCTCGGCAGCGAACCTCTCGGCTATCCCAAACGAAGTCAAGATGGCATCGGCTCCGCCGGTGACGACAGCGGAGATAGTCGATGCTGGGTTCTCGAATCCCTCGCATGGGCCGTCGATGAGGCCGTGATCAAGCGCGATGATCACCGTTCGACCGTCGGCAGCGAAGATGCGACTGAGGCGACGAGTGGTCATGTGAGTGTCCCTTTGATCATGAGAGTGTTCCTTTGATGATGGGCAGCGAGTTGCCGATGACGCTGAGGTTCTCGTCGAGGTTCATCGACAGGGCATCGATGAGGACGGCATGCAGGTTGTGTTCGGCCACCATTTTCACGACCTCTGCTGCACATTCCTTCGGTGTTCCCGCGATCTGATAGCGGCGAAGGAGCCCGTCGGTGATTAGTGGGTCCACACGACCAGGATCGTTCGAACGTGCTGCGTGCTCGACAATCGCGATGTTGTCATCGTCGAGACCGAGCGAGCGCAGAACCCGACGCGGCGAGTCCATGAGCACATATGACAGCGTGCGGCGTTGACCCTCGAGGAGCTCGGCCGTGTAGCAGATGCGGCCAAGGTACATCGGTCTTGGAGCCGGCCTGCCGGCTCGTCTAGCTGATTCCTCTACGAGCTCGAGGGCAGCACCGACGTCTGGTTTCACGGTGCAGATCACCCCATCGGCGACTTCACCAGCCAGTCCGAGTACCAATGGGCCGCGGCCGGCGATCCAGATTGGAATGTCCTGCGCACCCATGCCCAACTGTGCTCCGTCAAGCGAGCAGTGCTCGCCGCGCCACGAGATGGTCTCACCCGACCAGAGTTTCGAGAGCACCGTGAGGGTGTCGGAGACGACACGAAAAGGTCGGTGTCGTTCGATCGCCATGGGCCCGAGAACCATCGAGCCTCCAGCCAGCATCGTTGCGACTACACGCCCGCCCGAGAGCTCGTTGACGGTAGCGAGCGCTGCGGCCGTGACTGCGGGGTGCCGGGTGTAGCCGTTTGTCATCACGCCGAGTTGTATGCGTTTGGTCTCGCGAGCTGCGGCGCCGAGACATGCATAGATATCGGGATGCACTCCCTCGTCCGCGACCATGCAGTAGTCGTATCCGAGTCGTTCTGCCTCGACCACTAGGGCAATGACGTCTGGCGATGGCATCAACGGAACTATGTGAACTCCGGCCGCGACCATCGATCAGCCGTGCTTGTGTTTGCGGTGGCCGAAACGTTGACCACCATCGACGGTAATCACCTCGCCGGTTACGTAGTCAGCCTCGACGAGGAACAAAACTGCATGTGCCATCTCCTCGGGTGTGCCCCATCGGCCGAGGAGTGTGTCGTCTGCGACCCGCTCAAACGTGGCTTCGTCGTAATTGAGCGGTCGCAGAGCGGGACCAGGAACCACCGCATTCGCGCGAATCCGAGGCGCGAGCTCCAGGGCGAGCTGGCGGGTCAGGGAGAGGACAGCGCCCTTGCCGACCGCATGTCCCGCGAACCCGGGCCATGGTTCGAAGGCAGAGAGATCTCCGATGCTGATGATGACGCCACCGTCGTTCTCCAACATCACGGGAGCTACCCGGTTGGCGCAGTAGAACGGGCCGTGCACGAGTGTGTCAATGGAGCGGTGCCAGGTGCTCAAGTCGTCGGTGGGAAGTGGATCAGCTACGAACACTGACGCGTTGTTCACGAGTACGTCGATCGTGCCGAATCGCTGCACTGCTTCATCCACCATGGTTCCAACGGCGTCGTAGTCAGTCACGCTCGCTTGAATCGGAAGTGCCTCAACACCGAGAGCTTCGGCCTCGGCAGCGGTCTGGTCGGCCTCGGTAGTTGAACTGTTGTAATTAATAACGACGTTGGCACCAGCACGGGCAAGCGCAAGTGTGATGCCGCGGCCCACTCGTTTCGCTCCGCCCGTGATCAGCGCGGTCTTTCCCTCGATGTTCATTGACGCTCCCAACCGTGGCGACCAGAGCAACAGCAACTGGAGGGTGCGCCACCTCTACGAGCGGCCATGCTTCAGCTTCACCTTCATTGTAGCGACGTTGCCCAGCGCATCACCAAGGACGACATGAACGGTGAGACCGCCCTAGTCGATACTGACGTTTGTCGCCCTCGGAAACGTCCAGGACAACCGATCTGAATCACGGATCCGCACTTACGACTGCGTTCAGGGAACTGGCCGCTACGTTCAGGGGCATGCGATTCTCATATTGGGCAAATGCGGGCCAGACCTGGGCGGAACTGCTTCAAGGTTGCCAACATGCTGAGGCAACTGGCTGGGACGGCATCTGGGTGCCCGACCATTTCATGCCCCCGCCAGGCGGTTATGGCCCAGAAAAAGACTACGGCTCACCTGAGATGGGCACCATTCTGGAGGCCTGGACCATGTTGGCCGCCCTTGCAGTCGCCGTACCCCGGCTTCGGCTCGGTGCCATGGTCTCGGGCAACACCTACCGGCATCCAGCGGTTCTGGCCAACATGGCGGCCACGGTCGATCACATTTCGGGTGGCCGCCTTGTGGTCGGGATCGGTGCTGGATGGCAGGAGAACGAACATCGGCGCTACGGCTTGGAACTGGGTTCGGTCACCGAGCGCTCAGACCGGTTCGAGGAAGCCTGTGAGGTTCTCACCCTGTTGTTCTCACAAGAACGCACCACGTTTCGTGGCGACTACTACGAACTAGACGAGGCACCTATGGAGCCCAAACCTCTTCAAAGCCCGTTACCGCTCCTCGTTGGCGGTGGGGGCGAGCAGCGGACGCTGCGAACTGTGGCCCGGTTCGCCACCGAGTGGAACTGTTGGGGGCGTCCCGAAGAAATACGCCACAAGATCAGTGTCCTGGAGCGGCATTGCGTGGAGGTGGGGCGTGATCCTGCCGAGATTCAGAAGTCCGCGGTGGGAGTGCTCATATTCACCGAGACCGAAGAGAAAGCTGCCGAACTGCAGGAGAACTTGGGCCACCGGTCCGGCCTGGTTGGTACCCCAGCACAACTCCGTCAAGTAGTGGCCGACTACACAGCCGTGGGTGTGGACGAATTGCTGGTTCCGGACTTCGCCGTCTCGGCCGAGGATCGAAACGACTACCTCGACCGCTTCCGTGCCGAGGTAGTCGACTACTAGGAGGAACAGTTCAGCTTGGACTGCAGCGAACAGATCTCGGGCTCACACTGCGCTTCCGAGAATGCACGTATTGAGTTGACGACCGGAGTGTTTCTGCCGCCTAGTTTGAATCCGCTCTACTAGTTGGCGGCCGAGATGGCCGACCACACCTTCTGCGGGGTGAGCGGTATGTCAAGGTGGACTACCCCCCATGGTGATAGGGCGTCAAGTACGGCGCTCTGCACAGCGGGCGTCGAACCGATGGCCCCTGACTCGCCGATACCTTTTACACCCAACGGGTTATTAGGCGTCGGCGTTTCCAGCGATGTCAACTCGAACGATGGGAGTTCGGCCATCGAGATGATGCCGTAGTCGGCAAAATTGGTGGTCAGGGGATTGCCGTTCTCATCGTAGGTGATCTCCTCCATCAGAGCTTGGGCGACGCCTTGGGCGATACCCCCATGACGCTGCCCCTCTACGATCATTGGATTAATGATGACTCCTGCGTCGTCGCAGGTGACCATTCGGTCAAGGCGCACATGGCCCGTCTCGATGTCGACCTCTACGACGGCTACGTGAGTGCCAAACGGATAGGTGCACTTCCTATCCTCTTTGGACTCTGCCTCAAGGACTCCCTCGCCGGCGGCGGCGGCAATCTCGGCCCAGGTCCGCGAAATGGCCGGAGATCCGACTACATGGAACCGGCCCGTGTCGACGTCCAACGTCACGTCGTCTACAGCAGCCTCCATTAGATCCGCGGCTACCCGAAGAGCCTCATCGACCACCAACCCAGCGGCGTCATGGACTGCTGATCCTCCCAACTGGGTGGAGCGCGAACCATAGGTGCCGACACCGTGGGCGACTCGGTCAGTATCGCCTTGGATGAACTCGATGTCGTCGAGGTTCATGCCGAGACGATCAGCCACGATCATCGAGAAGGTCGTCTGGTGGCTTTGGCCATGGCTGAGCGACCCGGAGAGGACCCGGGCTGTCCCATCGGCGGTTATCTCAACTCGTCCAAACTCGTCGCCACCAGGCGCTGGGCCGGCCGTAATTTCTACATAGGCGGATACGCCGATGCCTAGTTGCAGGGCATCGCCCGACTCCCGGCGTCGAGCCTGCTCATCTCGTAGGTCGGAGATTCCGGCCGCTTGAAGAGCCAGATTGAGGCTGGTCTCGTAGTCGCCGCTGTCGTACTCAGTGCCCACGGAGGTGGTAACCGGGAATGCATCGGCAGCGATCAGGTTATGACGCCGCAAATCAATGGGATCCATTCCGACTTCGTGGGCGAACAGGTCGACAGCCCGTTCGATGGTCAAGGTGGCTTCGGGCCGACCCGCTCCTCGGTAGGCCTCCAGCGGGGTGGTATTGGTGACCACTGACCGGGCTGCGGTTTCCACGTTGGGGATGTCATACACCCCGACGGTCATGGGGAGGGTGAACATCGGCAGGAATGCGCCGATGCGGGTATAGGCGCCACTGTCAACCAGCACGTCGAGCTGGTAGTGGGTGAGGTCACCACTTCGGGTACCCCCGATGGCGAACCGGTGGATGTGCCCTCGGCCGGGCCCCATGGCAACCATATTCTCGGTGCGGGTTTCAAACCATCGCACGGGTCGTCCAGATTCTGAGGCCAGCCATGGCAGCAGGGCCTCCTCCGGGTAGAGATCGATTTTGGCGCCAAAGCCTCCACCAACGTCACCAACGACGACTCGAATGCCCCCGAGCGCCTTCTCTCCATAAAGGCCTTCTAGTGATCTCTTCACGCCGTGCGGGCTTTGATTGGACATCCACACAGAGAGCGAGTCGCCATCCCACGCAGCGGCGGCTGATCGGACCTCGATGGGGGCGGGATGGACACGGGGGTGAGCGACCCGACCCTGGACGACAACCTGGCACTCATCGAAGAAGGTGGAGTCTGTCAATCCAGTAGCCATGTCAAGGCTTGAGAAGTCGATTGCTTGATTGGTGCCAACTTCTTCATACAGGACCACCTCGTCGGTTAGAGCCGACTCGGGATCCACCACCGCTGGAAGTGGGTCGTAATCTACGAACACCACTTCCGCAGCGTCAGCTCCTTGGCAGGGAAGCTCGGCAAGTACCACTGCTATTGGTTCCCCTACGAAACGCACCCGGCCGCTGGCCAACAGAGGTCGGTTCAGCATCGGCTCTGGGAAGAGCGGTATGGCGCCAGGCAGGAACATCGAACCATCGAGGTCATTGGCCGTGTAGACGGCGACCACCCCGGGCATTGTCCCAGCTTCAGTGGTGTCCACAACGATCCTGGCGTGGGCCATCGTGGACCTCACGTAGGTGGCGTGGACGCTACCGATCAGACCAGGCTCGTTGAGATCAGCGGTGTAAGTGGCGCCGCGAGTTAGAAAGCCCAGGTCTTCTCGTCGGAGTACTCGGGTCCCGAGGATGCTGCTCATGAGAGTTGCAGGTTTAGTTGTCTGGTGTGGGCGGCGCTGTTCTGGTAGGTGTTCATCACCGTAACGATCGCTGAAGGGTTGATTGAGCAAGAAGTCGCGGCTGAGACCGCGAGGGTGACATCGCCAAGAGAAGCGAGCCGTCACGCAGTAAATCAGCCTATGTCGTTGGGCAGCCCAAACGCTTTAGCGAGCCGGCCTCGAAAGACCGCCCCTGACCTGCAGCTTCTTGGTGGTGGGGATGGGATTTGAAACCGTGACCTTCGGGTTAAACGCACAATCAGCGGGTGACGCCGATCAGGGTGCCTCCGGCCAGAGTCACAATGACCGCGAGGACCACTCTCCTGTTTATTTCAGTACCTCCAATCAAAAGTCCAGAAAGTAGGACCGCTCCGACAGTCTGAGTGGCTCCCAAGAGTGGGGACACGACCCCAACGCGACTCCGCTCAAAGGCAGCCAACAGGGCTGGCATGGCGAGACCGACAGCGATACCCGGAATCAGCATCGCCGGCATGCTGCGGCGCAGATTGTCGGAGAACTCCCGTGGCTTAGCAGTCCCAACTCCTACCCCGATCAGAACTACAGCCCCAACCCAAAGAGTTACAGCGGCCGCTGCGGAACTATCCAGATTGCTTCCTTGGGTCACTGATCGAGCCAGGACATCCCGTATGGCGAACTGGAGAGCTGTGAGAGCCGCAAGGGCCAAGCCCAACCGCGACACACTCGCCTTCGTAATCCCCTCCGTCGCCAATAGGACGCTGCCTACAACAGCGAGAAGGGTGCCAGCCACAACTGAGGCCGACCAGTGTTCGTCAAGGAAGATGGTGGCTAGAACAACCGACCACACCGGCACTGTGCCCAGCATGATGGCGGAACGAGACGGTCCAGCCATGCGGATTGCGGCATAAAACGTCAACTGACCGACACCAGGAACGATTGCCCCAATGACGAAAAACCCCTGGGAGTCTGCCCAACTCAGATCGCTGAGTCGGACGCCACCAATGATGGCAATAACTGAGGCCACAGTCGCCGCTGTCATGACCGTGGCTGCTGCCGCTACACCGGTTCGGACTCTTGTGCGATCAATGGCTAATCGTGTGAACGTGGCGTTAACCGCGAAGAGGATCCCGGCAAGACAGGTAAGGGCAATGCTCATCGAGCTCCTGTCGGTGGCCCGAGTATCGACCAGCGCACTACGCAATGGCCGGTTGCTCCAAGAGCCAAGGCCAGCAAACGCGATCTAATTGAATCCACGGTGTGTTGTCGAGCTAACGGGTCGGCATGCCTGCACGACCAAGAACCTTCTTGGCGGCGGCAGTTGCATCTGCCAGAGCGGCCTCCTCGTCGGCGGTGGTCAACTTCCGATCCCGGATGATGAAACGACCATCCACCATTACATGGACAACATCTCGGGGCGTGGCGCAGTAAACAAGCGCTGACGGCAGTCGGTGTACTGGAGCAACGAAAGGACTGCTGAGGTCAACGACTACCAGATCGGCCCTCCAGGAGGGCTGAATGGAGCCGAGATCATCGGCTCGGGATAGGAGTTGGGCTCCGCCACGACAAGCCATTGCCAGGACCTCCTCCGGCTGGAGGGCCATGGCATCATGCCGCCCTACCTTTTGGAGCAGTGCAGTGGTCTTGCACGTCTCAAACATGTCCTGCCGGTTGTTGCTGCCCGCCCCGTCTGTGGCTAGTGCCACGTTTACCCCATGGTCCAAGAGAGCCCGGATCGGGGCGATTCCCGATGCCAAGTACATGTTGGAAACCGGGCAGTGGACTACCGATGCACCGCGCTCGGCTATGAGTTGGATTTCTGTCTCGTCCAGCCACACCGAGTGCGCCAACTGGACATCGGGTCCCAACACACCGAGAGAGTCCAACCACACAACATGGCGCGACCCTCGCTCCTCGAGGTTCATCTCCACTTCGATTTCCGTCTCTGCGCAGTGGGTGTGGATGTGACCACCCCACGACCGGGCCGCAGTTGTGGTGGCCACCATGGCCTCGTCCGAACATCCCCAGGGAATGAGGGGAGCCAGTCCAATGGTGATACGTCCGTCGCAAGAACCGTGCCATGTCTGGCGGAGTGGTTCGACTCTTTCCAATACCGTGTCGGCCGATTCTGTAAGTGGCGGGTGGTAGTTGCGGTCGGCCCAACCTCGGGCAAGTTCAAATCGAATACCTAGGTCGGCCGCCACCTGACAGATGGCGTCATCGATATCGGGGTCTGCATGCACGTACTGGTGGTCGATCACGGTCGAAGAACCTGACCGAAGGTTCTCGATCAGGCCGAGAGTGGCTGCAGCGCGCGCTGCTTCGGCGTCAATCTCTCCGGCGGCCGGCCAAATGCAGTCCCTAAGCCAGTCCAGGAGAGACTTGTCGTCGGCAAGGCCCCTGAACAGTGTTTGGAACAGGTGGGTGTGTCCGTTCACCATGCCCGGCATCACAACGGAGCCTGAGGTGTCGATCACCGTTTCAGCATTGCGACGAGCTAAATGCGGCGGTTCGCCAGCACCAACGTCAGCAATAACTGATCCATTGACGAGTACCCATCCAGGGTCATGGACGGTGTCCTGGTCGTCGACGGTGACTACCGCTCCACCCGTTAGGAGCGTGGAACCGGGTTGGTCCGATTCCCCAGCTACTGACATCAGGGAGTCCAGGTGGCGAAAGCGTCGATCACCGGAACCATGTCGTCCATTAGCGGATAGAGGATCGGACATGTCACTCCGGCGTCCACGAACTCGGCGACCGTATCCATGCACTCAGTGGTTGTTCCGACCGCCATCAGAGACCGAGTCAGGTCGTCTGGGATTAGGTCAGCCGCCCGACGGTAGTCAGCCTCGGTAGCTGGCCAGCCAACTACCTCTTGGACACGGGCCACCAGATCAGGGTCGGCGCCGCTGGCTTCCATGATGTGGGGTTCAGTACCCAGGTAGTAAGCGACGAGAGACTTTCCGGTTCGTACTGCTTCATCCGGGTCGTCGTCGGACAGGGAGCAGACCAGGAGTTCGGGTCGGTCAATTTCGTCGATGTTGCGGCCAGATCGTCTAGCACCTTCGGATACGCGGTCGACCGCTTGGCGGATGTAGTCCGGTGTAACTACATAGTTGAGGACGACGCCATCGCACAGTTCTCCGGCGAGTTCGAGGGCTTTTGGACCAGTAGCGCCAAGGTAGATCGGGATGTCTCGAGGTCCCCGATCTCCGTAGGCCACGTCGAGTCGCACGCGGTCGAGGCTTACGAACTCTCCCTCGTAGCTGACTTCCTCCATAGTGAACAGAGACCGGATGGCCTCAATGTTTTCCCGAAGGGCCTTAAGGGGACGCCGCCGATCTTCGCCCACTCGAGAAGCGATGGGTTCCCACCAGGCGCCCAGACCTAGCATGGCGCGGCTACGTCCGTCAGGAGTTGGCCCGGCCAGTTCCCACATGGTGCTCCACGATGCGGCAATCACCGCAGGATTACGCGTCCATATTGGGAGAACTCCGGATCCGACGCGGGTGGTTTGGGTCCCGGCGAGCAGCGCTCCCATCATTACTACGCAGTCTCGAGCCAACCTGGTGTCGGCCTGCCAGATCTCGGTTATACCCTTTTTCTCTGCGTACCGGGCCATTTCCAACTCGTAGGAGACCGGGTGTTTGTCTTGGAAGTAGAGGGCGACTCGTTGCTCCATCGCCGGTGACGTTAGCCCGCGCCCTTACAGCGCTCTGTGTCGTTGACGCCCTACTCTCCAGCCATGACCAGTAGACCAATTCGACCTGACGGCATTGCTCCTCCGGTCGCGAACTTTGCCCATGCGGTGCTGTCCGAAGCCTCAGGGCAGATCCTCCATACAGCGGCTGTGGTACCAGTTCTTCCGGATGGAACAGTGCCACAGGGCCTCGCCGAGCAGGCATCAACAGTGTGGGCCAACATCTTGGCAATCCTGTTCGAGGCCTCGATGGGGCCGGCCAACGTTGTCTCCATAACCACCTATGTGGTTCCGGGCCAAGACCTCGATGTGATTATGGCCGAACGGGACCGGGCACTCGAAGGAAGCCTGGCTGCCTCGACACTGGTGGTCGTACCAGAACTTGCCCAGTCGGCGTGGAAAGTCGAAGTCGCAGTCATAGCCGTCGGCTGACAGCTAAACGGCTAGGGGTCAATCGACGCCAGTAGTCGTCTCGTGCCAGCGGCCAATCGCCCGTTCCTGGATCCATCCAAAGAACAGAAAAACCGTCACCCCTAGGGCAGAAGACATGAGTACGGCAGCAAGCAACTCCTCGCCAGCGAGCTGGCTGGCGTGTTTGCGCAGCAGTTGTCCGATACCAGCGTCGCCCTTTCCGAAGAAGAAGTCTCCGACGATGGCACCGATGACCGATAACCCAGCCGAGATGCGCAGTCCGGCGAAGACCGCCGGCAGAGCAGACGGGAACATGAGCTTGCGCATTCGCGTAATCCGGCCAGCATGGTGAAGTGTGAACAAGTCATGCAGGCCACGGTCAGCCGACTGCAACCCGAACAGGGTGTTCATGATGATCGGGAAAAGCGAAATGATCACGCAGACCACGACCCGTGACGTCTGACCGGTTCCGAACCAGAAGGAGATAAGGGGGACAATGGCCAAAATCGGGATGGCTTGAAGTGTGACCGCGAACGGAAAGATGGCCCGCTCCAC
>Ga0209034_10001301_pt1 | contig 12200 bp, 10 predicted proteins | sample MarorgKNORR_S2LV_2_FD_188219 | JGI IMG/M metagenome (GOLD analysis project Ga0209034, IMG submission 188219) | Marine microbial communities from the Southern Atlantic Ocean, analyzing organic carbon cycling - 250m_A/KNORR_S2/LV (SPAdes) (version 2) | ecosystem: Environmental > Aquatic > Marine...
CGCTATAATTCTTTGTGTTGAAGGTGAGGTGGCCGGTCTAATAGCTACAGAGGATGCTTTGAAGCCAAATGCTAAAGAGATAATTAACTATCTTAAAGAAATGGGCTTGGAAATTGTCATGCTGACTGGGGACAATTCAAATACTGCAAAGGCGGCAGCAGAGCAACTTGGTATTGAGCGAGTGATTGCTGAAGTTTTGCCTTCTGGAAAAGCAGCTGAAATCGAAAGACTAAAAAAATCAGGACATAGCGTTGCAATGGTAGGAGACGGTATTAATGATGCTCCCGCCCTTGCTGCAGCCGATATTGGGATTGCTTTAGGTAGTGGTACGGATGTGGCTATGGAAGCCTCAGATATTACTCTAGTGGGATCAGACATTAAGGCAGTTGTGGACTCCATTAAATTAAGTAAAGCAACAATGTCTAAAATCAGACAAAATTTATTTTGGGCTTTTATTTATAATATTATTGGTATTCCAATTGCCGCGGGTATTTTATACCCGTCATACGGAATTCTTTTGCAACCTGTATTTGCCGCCGCTGCAATGTCTTTAAGCTCTGTATTTGTGGTAGGAAATTCTCTATTATTGAATAAATACAGCAAGGTAGACTCTTAACCTTCTTTTTGTTGTGACACCAAATCCTACAGAGAATAAATTAAAGAATTTCCTGTTTTCTATATTTTTAGTTTTTATTTTTTTCGGTTTTTTGGAAACTGTTTTATGGTTGTCTGGATTTCAACCGACCCTTCCTTATAAAAAATTTGAGATTCCTGCTTGGATGGAAGAATTGGACCCGCTGGTGTTGGCGAGGTATCAGAATTTTATTGTAAACCAAAACTTCGTCAACGAAGATGCTTATGCTTATGAACCTGATTTGCGTTATGGTTATTTACTGAAACCGAATTTGCAAATTACTGTATCGAATTACTCCTCTGCTTTATTCTTAAATAAACTACCTCCTTGGACAATTACTTCGGATTCAAATGGGAATCGTATTGCATTGGAATACTCCGGGGATGAATACCTTATAGCAGAAGGCCGAACTCTTCATGTTTTAGGGGATTCAAGTAGTTTTGGGTGGGGTGTGAACTTTGAAGATTCTTACCCCCAGAAACTTAAGGAAAAATTAAAACAATCTCCTGATTTTTCAAAACTTGTTGTTAAAAATTATTCCACTCCGGGCTTCACATCTTATCAAGGGAGATTGTTGTTAGATGACACGGTAAAGATAAAAAAAGGTGATTTTGTTATCGTATCATTCGGTGGGAACGATTCTTACCCTGCTACAAAATCGGATCGCTTCCACTTTCAGACACGAAACTCTTTTTTAGGAAAAATCAATTGGTCGTTAAATCGATTAAAAATTTATAAATGGCTACAAACTATACTTCATTACTTGCCTGAACCGACTGTTTCTGAAACAGAAGATCGCAGAGTTTCACTGACAGAATATCAGGAAAATCTTAAAGTTATTTTAAAATCAATATTGAACGATGGGGGAGTGCCAATATTTATTAATATTTGTAATACTGGGGACTATGGTAGCGCAGCTGAAAAAACAGCAAGCAGTTTGCATGTGCCATTCTATAATTTTCCTGAAATTTTCAAGCCATATTTATCAAAAATTCATGACCTTTATCCAGGAAAATTTGTCAGTTATTTCGAGGCTTATGGAAAAATGATTGAAAAAGAAACCCAACTTGTTTTTTTGTTTCCGGATCTTTGTCATCCCAATTCAATTGGTCATGAATTAATAGCGGATATTCTAAGTCTCGATGATAAATTCCTTCAATGAATTCATATTTTTTGAAGGAATAAGTTTCCCGGGTTTTAAACTTTCTCGAAGGTATTTTGAATAGATTTAAGAACTACGCCTCATTATTTTAATTAGCAGATATTTTGATTATTTTTCCCATTAAATACGGCTAATGCTGATGACCAAGTAAACGGGATTCTCTAAAAATAACGATAAAAGGAATTAAGAACTAGATAAAGGAACTAGGAAAATAGGTCAGCGGTCAAACTCAGAAACTAATACTTCCCTATTATAAGCCGCGACTACCTCACCTCGATTGACCATGCCTATGACTCTTTTGGTATCATTTTTATGAACAACGGGAAGCTGTTCTACATCCAGTTGAGCAAATAACTCCATTGCTTGATTCAAGTTGTTACCGGGAGTAAGAAATTTCACTGGTTTTACAGAGAGGTCATTGGCGACAACTAAGTCACCAAGTTCTTCCTCGAAAATCATTTCTCTCACCATATGAAAGGATAATATTCCAGACATTTCACCTTGGCTGTTTACAACAGGGAAATAAAAGTTTTTAGAGTAAGAAATAGTTTCGAGAATTTTTTTGAAAGGCATACCCTCAGGAATGCTGGTAACTTCTTTACTCATCACATCATCAACACGTATGGAGTTTAAAATAGAAACTTCTCGACCATGTTGGATATTTATCCCTTCATTAAGAAGTTTTTCAATGTAAATAGAGTATTTTGAAAACCCTCTAAATGTATAGGCAGAAACTATGCAGGTAATCATAATAGGCAAAATGATAGTGTAATCATTTGTTAATTCAAATAGCATTAAGATATTGGTTAAAGGTGCTTGCATAACTGCGCCTGCTACAGCACCCATACCTACAAGAGCATAAGTTTCAGGGGAAGCCGTTAATTCTGGAACAATTCCATGCACCAGGGCACCAAAAGCAGAACCTAGCATAGCTCCTATAAAAAGCGATGGAGCGAAAACACCCCCAAGGCCTCCTGAACCAAGGGTTATTGAAGTGCTGAAAATTTTAAGAAAGATTAATATAAACGCCATACTCCATAATAGGTCCCCAGATAATGCCTGTTCCATAAAGTCATAACCATTCCCAAGGACTGCTGGAAAGCCCAGAGAAATGATACCCACTATCAATCCACCTAAAGCCGGTTTCAGGGGTTTGGGAATAGAGATTTTAGTATCAAAAAAATCAAAGGATTTAAAATAAGCCAAAGTAAACAATCGAGAGACCAGGCCGCATAAAAGCCCTAAAAATAGATAAAAAATGATTTCGGAGTAGCTGACGAGTTGATGAATAGGAACCTGAAATGTTATTTCGTTTCCCTCTAAAGCTCTTCCAGTTGCGGTTCCAATTACTGAAGCAACAATGATAGGGCTAAAAGTATGGATGGTAAAATCACCAAGAATGATTTCAAGAGCAAATAGTACTCCTGCAAGAGGGGCATTGAAAGATGCTGCAATCCCGGCCGCCGCCCCACAACCTACTAGCACTCGGACTCGTTCTCTGGATAAATGAAAAAGATTTCCTAAGGCCGATCCTACTGCTGATCCGATTTGCACGGTGGGTCCCTCACGACCTGCAGACCCACCCGAACCGATGGTCAATGCGGAAGTCGCAGAACAGGTGAGAAGAGTCCGTTTACGGATCTTACCTGCTTTCAGTGCCACAGCATGCATCACCCGGTGCACCCCATTTTCTTTAACGGCATCTGGAAAGAAATGACATATTACTCCAGTGATGATTCCTCCAAACATGGGCATGAGGGGCATGAGAAAAGGTATTGCTGTGCCCGTGATTCCAACCCATGATAGTCCTTCAGATGAAAAAACTATCCCAAAAAACTCAATCATCCACCTAAAGGCGGTGGAGGCTAAACCGGCAAGAAATCCAATCAAAGCAGCCAATATAAGCATGTTATGGTCTTGCATCAAATAGGATTTGATCTTTTCTCTAAGTAATATTAGTTTGGATTCCACAGTTCAATTTTTTTGATTAAGATAAACTTTCCCATTATAAGGAAAATGGTTTTTTATAACCATTGTATAATATCGGGACAGCGTTCGGGCTTTGTGATATGCTTCAAAAAATTTTTTCGGTAGTCATCAAAAAGGAAGTTTATTAAATGGCAGAAAAAAATCCAGAGGTAATAATTGCGCCTTCCATTCTTTCAGCTGATTTTGGTTGTTTGAATAACGAGGTTCAAGCAGTAGAACAGGCTGGGGCTGACTGGATCCATGTCGATGTAATGGACGGACATTTTGTCCCAAACATTACTATTGGACCTGCAGTTGTGGAATCTGTCCGCAAAGTAACGAATTTGCCTTTAGACGTCCACTTAATGATTGAAAATGCGGATGCTTATATTAAGGATTTTGCTAGTGCAGGTTCTGATATCATAACCGTCCATGTGGAAGCCTGTACTCATTTGAATCGTACTATTCAATTAATTAAGGAGCAAGAAGTTCGAGCAGGAGTTGTACTTAATCCAGCTACACCCCTTTCCTCGATAGAAGAAATTCTCCACGAGATAGATATGGTGTTATTGATGTCTGTGAATCCTGGGTTCGGTGGACAAGAGTTTATTCCCTCCATGCTGGATAAAATTCAGAACCTGAATGATGTGATGTCGCATTACGAAAACCCTATTGAATTAGAAGTCGATGGTGGTATCAAAACGGAGAATGCAGGAGAAATTAAGGCTGCAGGGGCTAGTGTGTTGGTTGCCGGTTCAGCTATTTTCAATAGCAACGATTATAAAAAAGCAATTGAGTCTTTGCGGGAAGCATGATTCAATTTCGAAAAAGTTGCTGTGTTGTACTTACCAGTTACTAATTTTAATTTGGTGTTTTAGTTTTGGATCTAAGCCCATATTTTCAAAACTAATAAGATTTTCATTTGTATTTTTATGGGTAGCGATTTGTATTTAAAGTGCCAAGGAGGATACCCCTTAATTTGAAGGTAAATATGTCTTTTTTAAATCTAGTTTACTATTCCCTTGTATTTAATAACCCAAAAAGGATAAACTTAGATAAATCAATGATGTTTTTTTAGATTAAACTCTGGTTCAATGTAAAACTGGGGTTGTTTGTAAATATTGCGGAGGGTACGAATTATGATGGGAATTGGATTTCCTGAATTGATGATCATTTTGGTCATTATAATGATTATATTTGGGGCGGGAAAACTGCCCGAAATCGGTAGTGCTTTTGGTCGCAGTATTAAAAATTTCAAATCTTCTATGAAAGAGGCACAAGAAGAAGAGGAAAACGCTGAGGTAGAGGCGAGCGAACAAACTGCGATCGAAGAGGGTAAAGAGGCTGAGTCTGAAGAAAATTTAACAGATGAAGAAAAAGAAGCCCTTGCAAGGAAAAAAGCCCAAGAAGAAGGCGATGCGAAAGACTTGGCGATGAAAGACGCTGCCGATAGTTTTACAGCATCTTTGCCAAGAAAAGGCTCCTATGATTTTAGCAAGGACCAAGAAAAAAGTTAAAAGAGAGACTGAATAGTTTTAAGAAGTTTGTTGAAAGTAACACGAATTTTTTTAAGACTTAGTTGCGATTTAGGATTCATCATATTCCCAGGGCTCTTTTAAATTGTCCTGGGTCCATACAGTCAAACCGTCCATATCCTTATAGATTCCCCGGGTGAAAAAATTGAAAGGGTCAAAAAAGCGCACGCCTTTCTCTGGGTCTATTTCGAAATTTACTTTTTCTTTCTGGATAGGATGAGCTTTACACTCTAAAAACTTCTCCCCATCAACTTCCGATAGCTTAAAAATTTCTTCAATGACATCTGCGGGGTATTGTCCCGATTCTACCACCTGCTTTACTTTCAGCATGATGGCCTCAACCTTTTCCTTATCCAAATGATGCATCTTCATAAATTTTTCAAGCTCGCTATATTATTTTTTAGTGATAGAAGGTTGTAAATTATATCTTAATTAATTAAATATGACCAGTTTGGGATTTAATTACTTGCTTAAAATTAATAGTTTACCAAGCGCAGTTAATTATAAACCTAAAAGGTTGAGCTAGATACGTAAAGGTTAATAAAAAGACAAATGCGAATAATTAGAAGAGTCAGAGGAAATTTCTAAGTTTTAGGGGATGCTGGTAAGGGCGATGATTGAATCTGGAAAAATACCTAATTCAATGGTTCCGATAATTCCTATGATAACTACGAATAGAGTCATAGGTGTCAGAGAGATTTGAAATTCCCCAGTAGGTTCTTTCATATACATGAAAACTACTACTTTAAGATAGTAGTAAAATGAAATGGCGCTGTTAAGGACCGCGATAATAACCAGGGTGACGAAACCTTCCTCCATAGCGGCACTAAAAATATAGAATTTGGCTACAAACCCCGCGAAAGGAGGTAGTCCTCCTAATGAAAGAAGAAAGACTGTCATGCTTAAAGCCAGTATTGGGTGCTTGTATGCCAGACCGGAATAATTTTCTATTTCTAAATTTTCCTGGCCTTTTCTGCCCAGCAAAATAACGATTCCGAATGCTCCAAAAGTTGTAAAAGAATAGGCGAGCAGGTAAAACAACAGGGCTGAACCCGCTAGTGAGCTTTTTGCTATAACCGCAATCAATAAGTATCCTGCATGCGAAATACTGGAGAATGCCAACATTCTTTTGATATTAGTTTGCATGATAGCACCCAGATTACCCACAAACATACTCAGGACAGCGATAACACACAATAGTATTTCCCATGATGGTGCCATTTCTGGAATGGCTTCAGTAAATACACGAAAGAAAGCAGCAAATGCTGCTGCTTTGGGACCCACTGACATGAAGGCTGTCACAGGTGTTGGCGAGCCTTGGTAAACATCGGGAGCCCACATATGAAAAGGAACTGCGGCTACTTTAAATCCCAAACCAATCACTAAAAGTACAATACCCATCAAAAGAAGAGGATTGGACTGCGCCCCCTCTGTTTTAACAAAGTCAGCAATTTTAAAGAGATTGGTGCTTCCCGTTGAGCCATAAACCAATGTCATACCATAAAGCAGGAAGCCTGTCGCAAATGCACCCAAGAGGAAATATTTCAGAGCCGCTTCGTTAGAAACAGGATCATCTCTTTTAAACCCTGCCAGAACATAAAGGCATATAGATACAATTTCAATACCAAGAAAAATCATAATCATATCTGTTGAAGAAGCCAGAACTATCATGCCAACGGTGCAAAGTAGAATCAGGGCATAATATTCCCCAACTTTAATTCCTTCGCGCTCGTTATAATCTTCTGAGAGTAGAATTGCCATTCCTGAGCTAAGAGTAAAAATACAAGTGAAAAATAGTGACAGGTGATCGACGATGTAACTGTCTGTAAAAGCAAATGCGGGGATAGGATTTTTTGCAAATGCACTGATGGCAGTCATTAATAACCCGACAAGGCTTACGAACATGACGAGCGTTTTATTTTTTCCTGCCCATAAATCCAATACAAGCACGCCCATAGCAAAAACACTCAGTACAAGGACTGGTGCTAAGGCAATAAGATCTATGGATTCAGGTGCGAGTATCGGTTTCACTATTTACTATTCCTTAATCAGTTATGGCTAGTCTTGAGCTGCGCGTTCAACTTAGCCAGTTCTGTTTTTGTTATAAGTGAAGCATGGTGTTCGCCGGCGTTATGATCTTGCTTAGGGCGAAAATTATCTGGAGAGACTTTGCTGACCAGATTATTTACAGAGGCATCAAAAGTTTTCATAAATGGTTTCGGATATAAACCAATCCAGAAAATTAAAATGAGTAGAGGAACAATGGTAATAAGTTCTCTCATGTTCATATCTTTTAATTTCATATTTTTTGGATTTTTTAATTCCAGGAACATAACCCTCTGAAACATCCAGAGGATGTAACAAGCTGCCAAGATAACCCCGGAAGTTGCACAGGCTGCCCAGAGTCCATTTACTTGAAAAATTCCTAGCAAAATAAGAAACTCTCCGACAAACCCGTTCATTCCCGGCAGACCTATAGATGAAAGTGCTACGATCATAAAACAGACCGCGTAAATGGGCATCTGTTTAGAAAGCCCACCAAACTCTTTGATCAATCTGGTATGGCGTCGATCATAAATTACTCCTACCAGAAGGAAGAGGGCTCCGGTACTGATACCGTGATTAATATTCTGAATCAAGGCGCCTTGAATTCCATATTCGTTCAATGCAAAAATACCCAGCATGACAAATCCGAGATGGCTGACACTGGAATAGGCAACAAGTTTTTTTAAATCTTCCTGCACCATTGATACTAGAGCACCATATACGATTCCTATAATAGATAACCATGCAATAAATGGCATGAAGTCATAAGAAGCCTGTGGGAAGAACGGTAAGTTGAAACGTAAGAATCCATAGGTTCCCATTTTCAATAAGACACCTGCTAATATTACAGAACCAGCTGTTGGGGCTTCAACATGTGCATCAGGCAACCAAGTGTGGAAAGGGAACATCGGTACTTTGATTGCAAATGCTAGAAAAAAGGCCAACCATAACCATTTTTGAGTATCCAGAGGTGCACTGATATGCTCGGTAATAAATAGAATATCTGCTGTGGCAACTCCTGTTGTTTGTTTGATATGAAAATAGATCCAGATGATAGCTACAAGCATCAGCAGAGAACCAACTGCGGTATAGATGAAAAACTTTACTGCAGCATAAATTCGTCTTGGACCACCCCAAACACCCACAATGATATACATAGGTACCAGTTGGAATTCCCAAAATACATAGAACATGAAGAGATCAAGAGAAATAAAGACGCCCAGCATGCCGGTAGACAGAGCCAGCATTGCCATCATATATTCGCGAATATGTTTTTTAACTTCCCATGAGGCGATGATACAGAGCATCGTCAGGAATGTAGTCATGACATAGAGAAGCAAGGAAATACCATCTAAGCCAATATGGTAATTGATTCCCCAGGATTCTATCCAAGGGATATTAAGCCCATACTGCATTTTGTGAGTGGAGTTATCGAAGTTAGTCCACAAGAGCAGAGAAAGCAAAAAGTCAGCAGCCGCAACCGCAAGGGCAGTTTGTTTGATCGCACCTTCATTCTCCTTTGGGAAAAAGGCAAGAAGAATGGCACCGATAATTGGCAAGAAAGTAATTAACGTTAAAAACATAATTTTCTAAAACATAATCAGTAAAAGACTGATGAAACCTACTGCAATGAATAATGCGTAATTGCGAACAAAACCCGATTGAAAGGCTTGGGCCTGTTTACTGAGCCATCCAATAATTTTAGCAGTTCCAATGACGCTTCCATCGATGGCCTTGGCATCGCATTCTTTCCAAAGTAAATTAGATGCTTCTACCGTGGGTTTCACAAAAGTCTCATCATAAAGTTCATCGACACCATATTTGTTTTGCACTAATTCGAATCCCCATTGACCTTTAGTAAACTTTTCAGGTAAATCAGGTCGCTTAATATAAAAGATGTAAGCCGCAGCAATTCCTGTAATGGCAACACAAGCAGAGAAGACCATCAGGAACATCTCCAGCCATATATTGTGTTCTTTTGGGTCGAGTAAATGTGCCCATGAAGGTGCATGTCGACCGGCTTCATGCAAAATATGTTCGGAGTGGTGCAACGCATTAGCAAGGTCGAAATGAAGCACCGGCTCCAACCAGTTATGCAGAATATGCCAGCCGTGAAAAAGTGGGATTCCTAATATTCCTCCTGCTGTTGCCAGTCCGGCTAGGATGACCAGAGGCATTGTCATGACTTTTGGTGATTCATGCGGGTGAACGTTTGGATCTACGCGCGACTCGCCATGAAATGTCATAAAGACTAAGCGGAACATATAGAATGCTGTTAACAATGCGGCCGATATACCCATTCCCCAAAAGATAATATTTCCATCCATTAACGCATGATAAAGAACCTCATCCTTACTAAAGAACCCAGATAATGGCGGTATACCTGCTATGGCAAGAGTTGAGACTAAAAATGTCCAGTATGTCACGGGCATATAATTTTTTAGCCCACCCATCTTCCGCATATCCTGTTCGCCATGAATACCATGAATGACGCTTCCAGAACCTAGAAAAAGGCAGGCCTTGAAGAATGCATGGGTTACAAGATGAAAAATTGCGGCGGTGTATGCACCGACTCCACATGCCAGCATCATATATCCGATTTGGCTAACAGTGGAGTACGCCAATACGCGTTTTATATCGAACTGGGTCATACCAATCGTGGCAGCCATAATTGCCGTAGCGGCACCAATGCCAGCGACCGCCAACATTGTCATGGGTGCCAGATTGAATAAGGCGTTGCATCGTACAATCATGTAAACCCCTGCGGTGACCATGGTGGCAGCATGAATCAATGCGCTAACAGGGGTAGGGCCTTCCATTGCATCCGGCAACCAGGTGTATAGTGGGATCTGAGCCGATTTACCCGTTGCTCCTACAAATAGCAGCATAGTGATTATGGTGACAGCCTCTCCAGCGTATACCAGTTTTTCAGGTGCCGCATGCATGACCTCAGAGAAATCAATAGTTCCAAAGATGTTGAAAATATACATGACTGCCAAAAGGAATGCGAAGTCTCCAACCCGATTGACGATGAAAGCCTTTGTGCCTGCATCGCAAGCAGATTTCTTTTCAAAGTAATAACCGATAAGAAAATACGAGCAGCACCCCACACCTTCCCATCCAATAAACATGAGTAAGAAGTTGTTACCCATTATGAGAAGTAGCATGGCGCTGGCAAACAAATTGAAGTAGGCGAAGAACCTATAGAAACTATATTCTTCATGCATATAACCAATAGCGTATACATGAATGATAAAACCAACCCCCGTGACTACAAACATCATGACTAAAGTCAAAGGATCTACCTGAAAACCAAAATCAACGGAAAAGTCACCGGCACCAAACCAACTCCAAACAACTTGCTCAAAAATATGTTGACCCTCAGGCAACAAGAGGAAACCGATAAAAACCAGTATGGATGTTAGGAAGGACAGGGCCATGCTTCCAGCGGCAATAATGCCTACTGCATTTTTCCCAATCCGCAGACCAAAAAAACCGTTGATGATAGATCCGATCAACGGAAATAGGGGAACCAGACAAGTGAGTTTTAACAACATTCTTTTATTACCACTTCAACAGATTGAATTCATCAAGATTAACCGTTGGCTTGTTGCGATGTAGAGCTATGATTATTGCAAGTCCTACCGATACTTCTGCAGCTGCAACACACATGACCATAAAACTGAAAATCTGACCGTTTGATAAATTTAAATAATGATCGAAGGCGATCAACGAAATGTTCACAGCATTCAACATGATCTCGATAGACATGAATACAACGATTACATTCCGTCTCACTAAAACCCCAACAATTCCGATTACAAATAGAACTGCGCTCAACGTCAAATAATGCGCTATAGGTACTGAGCCTTCAAACATAATTAGTCCAATTTGGGCTTTGCCAGGACGACCGCCCCGATCATAGCCGCTAACAATAAAAGCGAAGCCACTTCAAATGGCAACACGAAATCAGTGAATAAGGCTTCTCCTACTGTGGCTACCGTCCCAAATGTGTCAGGAAGGATTGCTGGTGAATCTAAGTTAGCCATAAAGGTTATATCGACAATTTTGTAAACAATTCCTAATGCAAGCGCGCCGGTAAGAATAGAAATAAAAAGATTTTTATCTCTAGTTACCCAATCAGCAGAATTGGCTTGTTTCAAATTCAAAAGCATAATGACGAACATGAACAAAACCATGATTGCGCCTGCATAAATAATAATCTGCAGGACGGCAATAAAATGGGCCTGCAATAGTACAAATATTGCTGCAAGGCCAAGCATCATACCGATGAGGCACATGGCAGAGCCAACAGGGCTGTTATTGAAAATAACACCTAGAGCTAGAGCCACACACAAACCAGCAATAGGATAAAAAATTAATAATTCCATTTGGCGTACATGTTACGGGTGAACTCAATTCGTTTTTGCAATTCGGCCACCGGTGTTAAAAGCTGTTCTTTTGTGTAGAGCATTTTTTTGCGGTCCAACATCGATATTTCACAATCATCACTCATGAAAATTGCTTCTTCTGGGCAGGCTTCTTCGCAGTTTCCACAAAAAATACAAATTGCATAATCGATATTAAAAACATCAGGCCAGCGTTCATACTGATTTTGTTTTCCGCTGTTTTCCCCAGGCTCAATATGAATGCAATAGGCTGGGCATGCAATTTCACACAAGCCACAGGCAACACATGCCGGTTGCCCATCTTCATTTTGAGCTAATACCGGTCGTCCCCGGTAAGCGATGGGGTATTGCACCTGTTCTTCAGGATAATAGACCGTCATAATAGGTCTTTCTTTTTTTGTTCCCAGTAAAAATGGAACGAACCCAAAGAGGTTCATAAAGAAATG
>Ga0209034_10001303_pt1 | contig 12186 bp, 7 predicted proteins | sample MarorgKNORR_S2LV_2_FD_188219 | JGI IMG/M metagenome (GOLD analysis project Ga0209034, IMG submission 188219) | Marine microbial communities from the Southern Atlantic Ocean, analyzing organic carbon cycling - 250m_A/KNORR_S2/LV (SPAdes) (version 2) | ecosystem: Environmental > Aquatic > Marine >...
TTACTTTCATCATTTGAATAACAGCATCAATTGCATCGGGCATTACTACAAATGGTAATCGTGTAAATTTATTAACAAAACATATATAATTATTTCTTTTAAACCTATACCATTTGTTTAATCTTAACTATGAAGATATATAATAATTATATTAAAAATTATTGTTCTAGGATAATAACCTATACTTATATCAAAAGTAAAAAGTAAAAAATTAGTAATTGTTATAAATGTAAAAAACCAATAAAAAAATAATATATACTTACTAAAGTGAGCATTTAATTTTATAACATTCTTTAATATTTGAAAGAAATAAACATCTAATAAAACTGATAAAAAAGTAAAAAAAAGTAAATAGAGTATTACATCCATAAAAAAAACTATGATAATCCAAAGTATCTATTAAATTTAACTTGAATAAGATACATTATTGGCACTACTATAAGTGTAGTAAAAGTTGCAAAAGTTAATCCAAAAATAATTGCCCAAGCAATTGGACCAAAGAAAACATTACTATCACCACCCATAAAAAAAGATACTTCATATGATTTAATCAAACTAACAAAATCAAAATTAAAACCAATTGCTAAAGGAAGCAAACCAAGTATTGTAGTTAATGCCGTCAATAAAACAGGACGAAGTCTTGTTTTACCAGCCTCTGCAATACAAAGTTTTATCTCTTCAATAGAAATGATATTTTTTTTATTTTCTAAAATTCTTCTTTTTCGATTAAGTTCAATAAAATCAATTAATACAATTGCATTATTAACTACTATACCTGATAAAGAAATTATTCCAATCATCGTCATCACAACAATAAAATCCATATTAAATAATATTAATCCTACAAATACTCCAATTGTGCTCAATATCACTGATGTCATTATAATAAGAGGCGTTATCAACTTATTAAACTGAGCTATAATAATTATAAAAATTAAAAATAAAGCTATCATTAGAGCATTTGAAAGAAAAGCCATTTCAATTTCCTGTTCTTTTTGCTCTCCACCAAAATTATATTCATAACCATTTGGAAAATTAAATCTTTGCAAAATTTTATCAATTTGTTGATTCACTTCAGTTGGATTATAACCCGAAATAACATTTGAACTAAGTGTAATAACCCTATCAAGATCTTTTCTCTTAACAGAACCATATGAATTACTCATTTTAACAGTAGCAACAGAGCTTATTGGAACCTGATATATTCTCCCATTAGATTGACTTCTAAAAGTTATATTTTTATTCATTAGAGCATCTACATCATATCTATATTTATCATCTAATCGTAGTTGAATTTCATAGTCATCTTCACCAATTTTATATTTTGATATTTCTTTACCAAATAATGAAGTTCTTAATTCACTAGCTAAAATACCTGTTGATAAACCAAATCTTCTAAGTTTTTCTCTATCAAAATCTATTATAAGTTCAGGTTTTCTTGTTGACAAGTCATAAGTCAACTTTTCTATTCCAGAAATACTAGATTCATTTATATAATTTTTTACTTCTTCAACTAGACCTATTAATTTGGAATAATCTGATCCAGACACCTCTAAATGAATTGCTGTTCCAACAGGAGGTCCTCTTCTATCTTTCCCAATCGTAATACTAACTCCAGGGAAATCTCCAATTTTCTCTCTTATTTCCTCCATAATTTTTTCAGTATCAAATCCATTTCTATTTTTATACTCTAAAAAATTTATATTTATTTTAGCCCTATTTGGTGAGTCTCTCATTATAAATGCAGAAGGATCATTAGGATTAAGTGTTCCCTTCCCAACATTTGTAACAACACTTTCAACTATTGAATTATAAGGAGATAATATATTAGAAATTTTCTTTTCGAGCTTAACCGCAAACTTGTTTGTTTCATTTATATCTGTTCCTACAGGTAATTCAGCAAATACATTTATATACTTGGGTAAGTTTTCTGGAAAAAATAAAACTTTTGGTTGAAATACCTGAAATAATTGAATTGAAATAAAAAATAAAAGGAAAGAACCAAAAAGAATTATCAAAGGTCTAATTCCTTCTAGTAAATAATTTATAAATCTACCATAAGCATTTTCTACCCTTGCCAAAAATTTTTCTCTAAACAAAGACGAAAGAGGTATAAATATGAAATAATTTAATGGTATTAATAAAGCAAAGAAAATTAGAAGGTTACCAAACCAAAATATTTTAATAATAAAAATAAAGACTAATCCTATAATAAAGAGCATCAAAAAATTTTTCATGTATTTCGTAAAATTCTTATTTTTTTTATCTTCTACCTTCATCAAAAGAGATATTAAAACTGGGTTAATAACCAAAGCAACAAATAGAGATGAAGTTAACGTTACAATAAGCCCTAAAGGCATAAAACTCATAAATTTTCCTGTTAAACCTGGCCAAAAAACAAGTGGAGCAAAAGCCGCAATAGTTGTTGCAGTTGAAGTGATAATTGGAAGAGAAATTTCACCAATACCAAATTTAGTTGCTTTTAATGGAGAATATCCTTTTTCCATAAACCTATAAATATTTTCAGTTACTACTATGCCATTATCTACTAGTAGACCCAAAGAGATAACCAATGAGAATAATATGATCATATTAATGGGTATATTAATTACTGATAGAATAACAAAAGAAATAGCAAATGATAATGGTATAGATAATCCAACAAAAAGAGCATTTCTAACTCCCAAAAAAAATAAAAGAACAAATACAACTAAAATTATTCCAGAAATAATGTTATTTTCTAATGTATTTACCTGTTCTTTTGTATTCTGAGATTGATTAGCTACTATAAAAATATCAATGTCACTTGGTAACTGAGGTTTTATTTTAGAAATTGCCTCATTAATCATATCATTAATTTTCAATAGATTGCTTCCCTTTCTTTTCATAACATTAACTGAAACTACAGGGTTACCATTTAATCTAAAAAAACTTTCTATTTCTTTATAATCAAATACTACTTCCGCAACATCTTTTAGATATACAATTTTATTATTCTGATTTGAAATAATGATATTTCTAATATCATCAACAGACTTAAATTCACCTATAATCCTTACAGATCTTCTTATATTGTTTTCAAGCATATTTCCACCTGAAACAGAAATATTTTCATATTTAATAGCATTTTCAATATCATTAAAAGATAATTTTCTAGCTTCTAATTTATAAGGATCTATCTTAACAGCAACTTCTTTTTCTTCAACACCAAAAATTTCAACTTTAGCTATTTCACTTATTTTTTCAATTTCATCCTGTAAAATTTCTGCATAATCTTCAAGCCTTTCAATTGAATATTTACCACTTAATGTTATATGCATTATTGGAAAGTCAGAAAAACTTATTTCATAAATGTTAGGTTCAAAAGGAAGATCATTTGGCAATTCAGTTTTAGCTTTATCAACAGCATCCTTAATTTTTGATTTTGCATACTCAATTTCTATTCCAGATTCAAATTCTGAAATAATTGTTGAAAATCCTTGCATAGAAGTTGATCTTATCTCTCTTACTTCAGATATTATATTTATCTCTTTTTCAATCGGCCTGGTAATAAGATTTTCTATATCAATTGGAGAATTTCCTGGATAAGGAACACCAACTATAACATTTGATTGATCAACTTCTGGAAAACTTTCTTTTGGTAATCTATCATAAGAAATTAAACCTAGAATTGTTAGCATTAATCCTAAAAAAACTATCGTAATTCTATTTTTTAAAGCTAAATCTGATAATCCAAAACTTTTAATTACCTTCTCCTCTATTTGTTTTTTTAAGTTCATTTTAATCTTTTATTATCTGAACATAAGTACCTTCAATTACTTCAGTAGAACCTTTATCAATTATTATTTCACTTCTATCTAATCCTTCTAATATTTCAGATTTATAGTTATATGATTTACCTACAATAACTGGTATTTTTTTTGCAATGATAGTTCCATCAAATTCCTTTATTCCATAAACATACTCCCCCATATCATCACTATAAATAACATTAGATGGAATTAATATTGCATTTGAATTAGAATAATCAACCATTTCAACAACTATTACTTGATTTGGTTTCACCAATTCTTGAAACGATTCAGGAATATTAATTTCAATAGAAAAAGAACGATTTTGAACATCAATAACTTGTCCAATAGATAAAATTTTAGATTCTACCTTAGTATCTGAATTTGGAATTATAATATCAACATTATCATTAATATTAAATTTCCCTATATATGCTTCAGAAGCATCAAGATTAAGATAAGAATCTTCACCACTAAAAATTCGAAAAATTGGTGCAGCAGGAGAAGACATCTCTCCTTCATTCAAAAACACTTTATCAATCATACCATTGAAGGGTGAAACAATCTTATATTTTAATAACTGAATCTTCATAGTTTCAAATCTTTTTAAAAGAGCATCATAATTCGATTTTGATTTAAGATATTCAATCTCAGATCCTATGTTATTATCCCAAAGATTTTTTTGTCTCTCATAAATAACTTTGAATAATTCTAAATTTGTTTCAATTTCTAATATTGAATTATTTAGTACATCAGAATTAATTTCTGCAAGAATTTGTCCTTTAGTAACAGTATCACCCTCTTTCACATAAATTCTTTTTAATCTACCTATCATTTCAGGATTTAAAAGAACATTGCTTCTGGAAAAAACTGTTCCTCTTAACTGCACCTTATGAAAAAATTTGTTTACATCTGGAGAAATTGTTGATATATAAACATAATTTTTCTTATTGAAACCAGAATCTAACAACTCTATCTCTTCTTCTAAATTTTGTATTTCTAGTTTAATATCTAAAAGAGAATTATTTAATTTATCTAATCTATCCTTTTTTGAATCTAAAGTATTAGAGTCGCAAGATGAAAAAATTAATATTAGTAGTAGTAATGTGTATTTGTTCATATGATTAATTATTATATAATGTTCCCAAAGTTTTTTCTAAATTTATTTTTGATATAATTACCTCATATACAGCATTATAATAGTTAGTTTGAGCTTGTTTTAATCCTGCATTTGCATTTAACACTTCAAGATTTGATCCGACACCTTCCTTATATTTTTTTTCCGATGCATTGTATATAGACAATGCTAAATCGAGATTTTTACTTGTTATTTCTAGAGATTCTTTAGAATTAGAATAACCTACTACTGATTGGTTTATTTGCAAATCAATTGATCTTTCTAAAAATGAAAGTTGATTATCAATTTGCTCAATCTTATATTTTGACTGATTTATTTTACTTCTCTTCAAGAATCCATCAAAAATAGGTACCACAAGCTTAAGACCAAAAGTTCCGAAATTTTTCCATCTATATGAATCAAAAAACAAATCATAACTTGAAGCCGAGGTATTTAATCCATAATTATAGTTTACATAAATCTGTGGCAAATATTGACTTCTATTATTCTTTAAATCATAACTTTTAAGGTTTCTATCTGTTTTTAAAATAGAATATTCAATTCTTTTATTATAATCAAATTTGGATAAATCAAAATCAAAATTTTCTAAAATATCCTCATTTAAATTTCCGATTAATTTTATTTTCTGACTTAAAGGAATCCCTATTTGAAATTTTAATACAAACAAACTTAAGTCATATAATCTATCAGTTTTAATTTTTTCACTTTGAAGATTATTGTATGAAACAGTTATTCTATCTATATCTAATTTCTCAATAAATCCATTGTCATACAATTGCTTAGATTCTTCTAACAGAGTTGATAATCTTTCAATATTACTATTAACCAAGTCAATTCTAGACTTTGTATTTAATACAGTATAATATGCCTTTGAAACTGATTCATAAATATCTATCTCTGTTCTCTGAGTTAGTTTATTTGAAAGTTTTTCAAGTTCCTTAGTAGCTGATAAACCAACAAAATAAGATCCATTAAAAATCATTTGATCTATATTAAAATCAAATCTTCCTTCATAAGTTTGACCAAACTGAACTTCTTGTTCAGTCCCTTCAGGCACTCCTGGCATGAATCTACTAATATCAATTAAACTTTTTTGAACTTCATAATTATATTTTAGACCGCCATCAACATTTATTTGAGGAAGACCAACTGCTAAATATTCTTTAGAAACTGCTTTAGAAATATTTTCTTCTAAAATAGAATTTTTAAGATTTTCATTATTTTTTAGAGCAAGCTCAATACAATCATCAAGTGTTAAATTCAATTGTTGTGAAAATAGAATATTACTAAAAAATAAAAGAGATAATATTAGTGAGTATAATTTCATATTACTTAATGTATTTTAAAAATGATTTTTCATAAATCTTAAGTCCTTCATTAGTAAGTATTCCCCTCATGAAGTGATCAAAAAATTGTAATTGAACATTTATAATTTCAAATTTCTTATATGGAAATACATTCTGATCAAATGCTAATTCAATTTCTTCTAATCTTAACTTGGTAATTATTATTTCATCGATTTCTTTTCGTATAAATCCTTCTTTTTTACCTCTTTTTATATTCTTTGAAAGAGTTTTAATAAACACTTTCTTTTTTAAATCTTCTGTTATTTTAAATAAATCAGGATGAAATTTTTTTAAATCATGAACAAAAAGAGGATTTATATTTGTTATAGTCTGTCTGAAAAAATTTGACAATTCTAAAAAAAAATCGATAGAATTTTTAGAAGTTTTTTTTATTTTACCAATTTCATTTAAAAGTCCTGACCAATAATATTTTATTGATTCTAAAGCAATACTATGTTTATCATCAAAGTAGTTATAAATTGTTTTTTTTGAAATTCCCAACTCGGAACATATATCATCAATGGTAACTCCCCTTATTCCAAATTTTCTAAATAAAGCATCGGATTTTATAATAATTTTATTTTTTACGTCCATATAAACTTTGGAAACTATTATATTTCTTTCAGTTTCCAACGCAAACATAGACAAAATATTTTAAAAAAAAATTTCATTTTTTAATCATAAAGATGAATATGAAATAAAAAAATTTATTTTTGTTCATTACAAAATAAAATGATATCATTTTTTAAAAAATCTTCAACAGATTATTATATTATTGATCACTTAAAAAAGTTATCTCAAAACCATATTAATAAACTATGTTGGCTATTTGGAAATGCCAAAATAATAAAATCATCTAGTTTAAAAGGAAAATTTATAGGTCCGAAAAAAGAAATGACCACCCCATGGAGTACAAATGCTGTTGAAATTGCATCTAATATTGGAATCGATTCAATACTTAGAATTGAAAGACTTTATAAGAATCAAAATATTGATATTGATCCAATGCTTGAATTAGTATATAATAATCCAAATCAAAATATATTTAAAATTAACAGAAAACCCGAAAAAGTAATTGATATTAAAAATATAAAAAATTATAATAATAAAGAGGGTTTAGCACTAAGTGATGAAGAAATAAATTATCTAGAAAACGTAAGCAAAAAACTAAATAGATTTCTAACTGATAGTGAAGTGTTTGGCTTTTCTCAAGTAAATTCTGAACACTGTAGGCATAAAATTTTTAATGGGGAATTTATAATTGATGGAAAAAAAATGCCAAAAAGCTTATTTGCTATGATAAAAGAAACATCAAATAAAAATCCAAACAATTTAATTTCAGCATACAAAGATAATGTTGCTTTTATCAAAGGCCCATTAGTTGAATTTTTTACAACTAAAAATAAAGATCGATCAGACTTCTACTATACAAAAAGCATCATATCTTCAATCTCTTTAAAAGCTGAAACTCATAATTTTCCAACAACAGTAGAACCCTTTAGTGGAGCAGCAACAGGATCAGGTGGTGAAATAAGGGATAGAATGGCTGGAGGACAAGCAAGTTTTCCACTTGCAGGAACTGCCGTATATATGACATCCTACCCTAGAATTACTAAATCAAGAACTTGGGAAAAAAATCAAATAAATAAAAAATGGCTCTATCAAAATCCTAAAGATATTTTAGTAAAAGCATCAAATGGAGCTAGTGACTATGGAAATAAATTTGGTCAACCTCTAATAAGTGGAAGTGTTCTGACTTTTGAACACAATGAAAACAAAAACTTAATAGGCTATGACAAAGTAATAATGCTTGCCGGTGGTATTGGGTATGGAAAAGAAAATGAAACTCAAAAAAAAGATGTAAATACAGGTGATTATGTTGTAGTTCTTGGTGGAGATAATTATAGAATTGGAATGGGAGGAAGTGCAGTTTCATCTCTTAATACTGGAGAATTAAAAAACTCAATAGAACTTAATGCTGTTCAAAGATCTAATCCTGAAATGCAAAAAAGAGTTGCTAATGTTATAAGAGCTCTAGCAGAAGAAGATATAAATCCAATATTATCTATCCACGACCATGGAGCTGGAGGTCACCTAAATTGTTTATCAGAATTATTAGAAAATACAGGAGGAGAAATAAATATAAATAAACTACCAATTGGAGATCCTACTCTTTCCGAAAAAGAGATTATAGGAAATGAATCACAAGAAAGAATGGGACTAATTATAAAAAATAATGATTATCCTAAATTACAAAAAATAGCAAAAAGAGAAAGATCTCCGCTTTATCATGTAGGTTATGTAAGAAATAATAAAAAACTAGTTTTTAAAGGCAAAAATAAAAGAAATCCAATTGATTTAGGATTAGAAGATTTTTTTGGATCATCACCTAAAACAACAATAAATGATAGAAAAATAAAAACTAAATATAAAGAACCTAAATATTTTCAAAAATTAATAATAAAATACTTAGAAAATGTCCTTTCACTAGAATCTGTTGCTTGTAAAGACTGGTTAACAAATAAAGTTGATAGATGCGTCACAGGAAGAGTTGCAATGCAACAAACCGTTGGTGAAATACAATTACCATTAAATAATTTAGGAGTAATGGCACTTGATTTTAAATCTAATAAAGGTATCGCAACTGCTATCGGATTTTCTCCTATAGTTTCTCTAATTGATGAGAAGAAGGGAGCAAAAATAGCTCTCTTAAAATCTTTAACAAATATTATATGGGCACCTATTGAAAAAGGAATTACAAATATTTCATTAAGTGCTAATTGGATGTGGCCTGCTAATAATGTTGGAGAAAATACTAGATTATACAATGCCGTTAAAGAAATTAGTGATTTTGCAATAAAACTTGGAATGAACATCCCAACAGGAAAAGATTCTCTTTCCATGACACAAAAATATTCTAATGGAAAAAAAGTTCTTTCACCTGGAACAGTCATAGTATCTGCAGCTTCAGAAGTTTCTGATATTAATAAAACAATCTCACCAGTATTAAAAAAAGATCAAGATTCTGAATTAATATACATCAATTTCTGTAAAGGACTAAATATTTCTGGAAGCGCATTTTATCAAACACTTACATCACTTGGAAATACAGTACACAACACAAAAAAACCCAAAGAAATAATAAATATTTTTAATGTTATTCAAGATTTAATAAAAAATAATCAAATTTTATCTGGTCATGATATATCATCTGGAGGGCTTATAACTAGTTTATTAGAAATGAATTTTTCCAACTCAAATTATGGTTTAAATATTTCTACTGAAGACTTTAAAGAAAATGATTTAATTAAAATACTTTTTAATGAATCACCTGGTATTATCATTCAAACTAAAAAAAATACTACTTCAATACTAGATAGAACTAAAATAAAGTATGTAAAAATTGGACATTTAATAAAACAAAGAAAATTAATAATTAAACACAATAATTCTGATATAAAAATTGACATTGATTATTTTAGAGATTGTTGGTTTAAAACGTCATCATTAATTGATAGCAATCAAACAAAACATAATCTAAATGTTAAAAGATTTTTAAACTACAAAAATCAAAAACTCAAATACAAATTTCCATCTTTTTTTAATGGAACACACTCAAAAATAAGTTACAAAAAAAATATCAGAGCAGCTGTCATTAGAGAGAAAGGTATAAATAGTGAAAGAGAAATGGCCTATATGTTATATATGAGTGGTTTTGATGTTAAGGACGTTCATATGACTGATCTTGTAAGTGGAAAAGAAAATCTTGAAGATATTCATATGGTGGTTTTCCCTGGAGGATTTTCAAATTCCGATGTACTAGGATCAGCTAAAGGATGGGCAGGAGTTTTTAAATACAATAAAAATGCTAAAAATGCAATCTTTAATTTTTACAAAAGAAATAACACCCTATCTCTTGGTGTTTGCAATGGTTGTCAACTCATGATGGAGCTTAATTTATTATTTCCAGAATTAAAAAATAACCACCCGAAAATGGAAATAAATAAATCTGAAAAATTCGAATGTATTTTCACTAGTGTTGATATCTTAAAAAATAATTCTGTTATGTTAAAAAATTTAGAAGGCACTACACTTGGAATTTGGTCAGCACATGGAGAAGGAAGATTTAACTTTAAAAATAAAAATCACAATATAGCTGCCAAATTTCACTATAAAGATTATCCATCAAACCCTAATGGATCAGATTATTCTGCTGCAATGTTATCTTCAAAAGATGGAAGACATCTTGCAATGATGCCACATCTTGAAAGATCAATATTTCCTTGGAATTGGGCTCATTATGAACCATCAAGAAATGATAAAATTACACCTTGGATATTACCATTTGTAAATGCCAGAAATTGGCTTGAAACAAATACATAACCTTTTTATAAATTGTTAAAAATAAAATTTATTTTTGTATCCCAAAATATTGTCCCATGGTGTAACTGGCAACACGTCTGTTTTTGGTACAGAAGAGTCTAGGTTCGATCCCTAGTGGGACAACAAAAATTTAAAAATTATGAGCACTGTAAAAATATTTTCAGGAAAGGGTTCTTTAGAATTAGCTAATAAAATTGCATCTAAATTTGGAAAAAATCTTGGTCAAGGAAAATCTGGTAAATTTAGTGACGGAGAACTTAAATACAGATACGCCGAGACAGTAAGGGGTTCTGATGTCTATATTATTCAATCTACTGTTAATGGATCAGATAATTTTATGGAATTATTCTTAATGATTGACGCTGCAAAAAGAGCTAGTGCTAATCATATTAATGTTGTTATTCCTTATTATGGATATGCTAGACAAGATAGAAAAGATAAACCAAGGATAGCTATATCCTCTAAATTGATTGCTAACCTACTTACAGCATCTGGAGCAACTAGAATTATAGCATGTGACCTACATGCAGGTCAAATACAAGGTTTTTTTGATATACCACTTGATCATTTAAATGGAAGTTCAGTATTTGTACCATATATTAAAAAATTGGACCTAAAAAATATCATTTTTGCATCTCCTGATGCTGGAGGAACTGAAAGAATAAGAGACTATGCTGAATATTTTAATGTTGACTTTGTTATCTGTGATAAACAAAGAGAAAAAGCTAATGAAGTTAAATCCGTTCAAGTAATTGGAGAGGTAGAAGGAAAAGATGTCATAATTATTGATGATTTAATTGATACAGGAGGCACCATTTCTATGGCTTCAAAAGTTTTAATGGAAAAAGGTGCTAAATCAGTTAGAGCTTTAATTACACACCCAATTCTTAGCGGAAATTCAGATGAAAATATCACAAATTCAGCACTTAAAGAATTAGTTGTAACTGATACTATTCCTCTAAAATTTAGGAATAAAAAAATAAAAGTGTTATCCATTGCAGGATTATTTGCAAAAGCTATTAGAAAAATTCATGAAAATGAATCTACTAGTTCGCTATTTATTAACAGATAAATTTTAGTAATTATGAAAACAATTGAGATTATAGGGTATAAAAGAGCAAATCTTGGTAAAAATGAATCTAAAAAACTTAGAGAAGAAGGTAATGTACCTAGTGTTGTCTATGGAGGAAAAGAACAAATTCATTTTCATTCACCAATGATTTTATTTAGAGATTTAGTTTACACTCCTGGTGCAAACTTTGTCAAATTAAATATTGAAGGTGAAATTAAAAATGCAATATTACAAGATATTCAATTTCATCCAGTAAGTGAAATTATTCTACATGCTGACTTTCTAGAACTTAGCGAGAACAAAAAAATAAAAATGGAAATTCCTGTTAAATTTTTAGGAGATGCTCCTGGTGTTCTTCAAGGTGGTAAAATATTAACAAGAATAAGAAAGTTATCTATTCTAGCATATCCAAAAAATATGCCAGAATTTATAGAAATAGACATTAGTCATCTTGAA
>Ga0209034_10001307_pt1 | contig 12157 bp, 9 predicted proteins | sample MarorgKNORR_S2LV_2_FD_188219 | JGI IMG/M metagenome (GOLD analysis project Ga0209034, IMG submission 188219) | Marine microbial communities from the Southern Atlantic Ocean, analyzing organic carbon cycling - 250m_A/KNORR_S2/LV (SPAdes) (version 2) | ecosystem: Environmental > Aquatic > Marine >...
CAAATAATAAATCTGAGAACCCTTTAGATTCATATTTAATGAAAAAAACTATAGTCGTTAAAGTTGGCGGCAGTACTTTAGGTTTTGAAGATACTACATTAAGTGATGTAGTGAAACTTCAATCTAAAGGTTATTTCCCAATAATTGTTCATGGCGGTGGGGCAGATATTTCTGAATGGATGAAGAAAGTTGGTAAGAGACCTAAATTTGTTGATGGAAGAAGAGTAACAGACAAAGAAACATTAAATATAGTTATTTCTGTATTAGCGGGTAAAGTTAATACAGAAATGGTAAATCAACTAAATATTATTGGTGGTAAAGCAATAGGTTTAAGTGGCGTAGACGATGGATTAATTACAGCAAAATTAAAGGATCCTGCTTTTGGATTTGTTGGAGAAGTGGATAAAGTTAAATCCAAATCTATATTTGAGTTAGTAAAACTAGGATATATTCCTGTCATAGCTCCTCTTTGTTTAAATACAAAACCAAAATCAGATGATCAGATCTTAAATGTAAATGCTGATAGTGTTGCAGGTGAGGTAGCTAGATCAATAAATTGTAGTAAATTAATATTTGTAACTGATGTGCCGGGAGTCATGGACTTATCTAAGAGAGTGATCCCTAAATTGATTTCTAAACAAGTAAAGAAGCTTGTGAAAACATCATATGTATCAGGAGGAATGATCCCAAAGCTAGAAGCATGTTTGCATTCTTTATCTAAGATACAAGAGGCTCATATCATTGATGGCAGAAAAGAAGGAGCATTATTTAGCGTGGTGACTAAAAACAATTTTAACAAAGGTACTTTAATAGTAAATTAAGGAGAAAATATTGAATAATATAAATGACGAAAATGTGGCTATCCCAGCTATTTTAAAAAACATCTCTCCAAAAACAATAATTATTCTAGTTATTTCTTTTTTACTACTTGCTGTCTTCGCAAACATATTCAAGAATGTTTATTCTGAATTATTATGGTTTGGTCAATTAAATTATCAAGATATTTATTTAACCATACTGAGAACAAAGATATCTTTATTCTTAATAGGGTTTTTTCTTTCACTTATTACTTTGAGTATTAGTTCTTTTGTTGCTTTTAAATATTCATGGAATGGATTTGAATCAGAATTGCCAGAACCATTTAATATGCTTGGTCCAAAATTATATAAATACCTTTTAATGATTGCAGTATTAGCCGTTAGTATTATTATTGGTTTTACTAATGCTGTTAATTGGGAATTGTTTTTAAGGTTTTTCAATTCATCTTCTTTTGGAGCTTCAGATCCAATATTTAACAGAGATTTATCTTTTTATATCTTCAATTATCCTGTTTATACATATATCCAAAAAGGATTATTGGCTATATCAGTTTTATGTATAATCTTTACCTTATTTATTATATTTATTAATTCAGCTTTTGCTGGAAGACAATTTTCTGAAAGCAATATTTTAAAAAAACAGATTCCAATTATGTTTGCAATTATATTTTTATTAATTAGCGCGGGAGTTCTGTTCTCCAGGTGGGGAGTTTTATTCTCTACACAAGGAGTTGTTTTTGGAGCAGGATTTACTGATGCAAATGTAAAAATTATTGCTTATTTAATTATGGCAATATTAGGGTTTGCAATTTCTTTTATAATTCCTTTTTCCATAAAATATTCACCTAGAAATTTTGTATATATTCCTGTTATATCATGGGTTGTTTTATACATTGTATTAATATTGTTATGGCCTACTCTTACACAGAGGTTTTCAGTTACCCCAAATGAGTATGTGAAAGAGAAAAATTATATTGCAAATAATATTGAATTTACAAGATTAGCATATGGGTTAGATCAAATAGAAGAAAGTTATTTCCCTGCAAGTTCAGAAATACCCAAAACAGTCTTTTCTGATTACACAGAAACTTTAAATAATATTAGATTATGGGATCATAAGCCACTTAAAGATGTTTATACGCAAACACAGTTAATACGTCCTTATTATGATTTTAAAGATGTAGATGTTGATAGATACACAATAGATGGTGAATACAGACAAGTAATGTTGGCTACAAGAGAAGTTGCGCCAGAAAAACTTGATGAAGAAAAACAGACATGGGTTAATAATTTCTTACAATACACCCATGGATATGGTTTGACAATGAGTCCGGTTAATTCTTTTGATTCACAGGGTAAGCCATATTTTTTCTCTAAAGATATCCCTTCTGATGGTGTTATAAAAGTAAAATCAATGAGTGGGAAATTACAAGAAAATCTTTCTGTTGAGAACCCAAGAATATATTATGGAGAATCCAGCATGCCATATGCGATTGTAAATACAAACACTATGGAAGTTGATTATCAGGAAAAAGGGAAGGACGGAAAAGAAGGTATTCTGAAAAGGCATAATTATAAAGGAGAAGGTGGCGTTTTATTATCTAATCCTTTGATCAAACTTGTTTATGCATGGAAATTTTCTGATATTAATTTAATGATTAGTGGTGAAATTAACAATGACAGTAAAATACAATATGAAAGAAATATCCAGGATAGGGTAAGAAAATTAGTTCCTTTTCTAGAATTAGATTCCGATCCATACATCGTATTACACGGTGGGAAATTAAAATGGATTCAGGATGCTTATACTACTTCAAATAATTTCCCATATTCCGAACCATTTGAAGGGAAATTTAATTATATTAGAAATAGTGTAAAAGCAGTTATTGATGCATATGATGGGACAGTTAAATTTTATGTTGCTGACAATTCTGATCCATTGATAGATACTTATTCTAAAATTTTCCCAACTGTTTTCAAACCTTTATCAGAAATGCCATCCGATTTAAGAGAACATATTAGATATCCTGTAGATATATTTAAAGTTCAATCTGATAAATATCTTGAATATCATATGCAAGATTCGCAGATTTTTTATAATAACGAAGATTTGTGGAATATTCCTCAGGAAAAATTTGGACAATCTGGAGATTTGCAGAAAGTTGAACCTTATTATTTAGTTATGAATTTGCCGGGGAATGATGAAAATGAATTTGTTTTATTGAGCCCTTTTACCCCTAATCAGAGAAAAAATTTAATAGGATGGCTTGCCGGAAGGAGTGATGGGGATAATTATGGTAAATTAATTGCTTATAATTTTCCTAAAGATTTAACAATTTATGGTACCGAACAAATAGAAGCACGTATGGATAATGATCCTATAATATCAGAATGGTTTACATTAAGATGTCAGGAAGGATCGTTTTGTATAAGAGGTAATTTGTTAGTTATTCCTATTGCAGACACCATTTTGTATGCTGAACCAATTTACTTACAGGCTGAAGGCGTAGATTTGCCTGAACTTAAAAGAGTTGTTCTGGCATCAGCAGATCATGTTGTTATGGCAGAATCTGTCCAAGAAGGTGTTAAAGCATTGCTTGAAAAACAATCAAACGAAGTACAGATTTCTGATATAAAGATAATGCCTGAGGTAGAAGATTCAATCAAAGGTATATCTGATGAACTTTCTAAAAAGATTGAAAATCTTCTAGAAGACATTAAACTAATCTTAGAAGAATTAAATCAAGTTAAATAATAATTTATCATAGGAGAGGAATATGGATGAATTAAAATGGAAAGAAATGGAATCTAAGTATTATATGCATGCTGCTAATAGATACCCTATGGTATTGGAAAAAGGTAAAGGTACTAAAGTATGGGATACTGAAGGCAATGAGTATCTGGATTTCACATCAGGTTGGGCTGTAAATAATGTTGGGCATTCTAATGAAAGTGTGGCAGAAGCCATTGAAGAACAAGCAAAAACTTTATTACAGACTTCTAATGTTTTTTATACAATTCCTCAGCTTAAATTAGCAGAAATTTTAATAGAAAATAGTGTTTTAGATAAAATTTTTATATGCAATAGTGGAGCGGAAGCGAATGAAGGGGCAATAAAATTAGCTAGAAAATGGGGGAAACTTAATAAAAATGGGGCTCATAAAATATTGACTGCATTTGACTCTTTTCACGGAAGAACTATTTCAACTCTTGCAGCTACAGGGCAACCCAAATATCATGAAACTTTTATGCCGGTAACAGAAGGTTTTGATTATTTTAATTTAAACGATATTCAATCAGTTCAAAAAATAATAGATAAAGATACTGTAGGCATAATGTTAGAAGTAGTCCAGGGTGAAGGTGGAGTTAATTTATGCACACAAGAATTTGTTCAACAGATTAGAAATATCTGTAATCAAGAAAATCTTTTAATGATTATTGATGAGGTTCAGACAGGTATAGGTAGGTTGGGAGCATTATATGGTTATGAAAAATATAACATTGAACCGGATGTTATAACTTTAGCAAAAGGATTGGGAGCAGGAGTGCCAATTGGAGCAATTTTAGCAAAAGATGAGTTCTCAGTTTTTGTTCCAGGAGATCATGGTTCAACTTTTGGAGGTAATGCACTTACTTGTGCTGCAGCCTATGCATCAACAAAATATATCCTTGAAAATGATATCCACAATGAAGTTAACGAATTAGGTAAATATTTTATGGATAAATTAAATAATATGATTAGTGAATATGAAATTATTAAAGAAGTGAGAGGCATGGGATTGTTGATTGCTATGGAATTTTCAACTGAAATATCAGCTGATATAGTATCGCATTGTAATGAAGAAGGAATTTTAATAAATGCTGTTAGACCCAATGCTATAAGATTTATGCCTCCTTTGACAGTTACTGAATCTGAAATTGATCAGGCGATAATAAAAATAAAAAATGCTATTGAAAAAGCAATAAGATAATTGCATGAATTATAAAGACCTTTTAAAAGAACAAAATACAAATTTAGTTGGAGCTGTTTCTGGTGGGTTAGATAGTTGCACTATCACTCATTGGCTTGCTGAAAAAGATTTTAAATTAAAGTGTGTAACTGTCGATTTAGGACAACCGGATGAAGAAAATATTAATTCTGTTGCTGAAAGAATGATATCTTCTGGTGCTACTGATGCTGTAATAGTTGATGGAACTGAAAAATTATCCATCTGTGGTTTGAAAGTTATACAATCTCAAGCTAAATATGAAGGTGGTTACTGGAATACCACTGGTATAGCAAGACCGGTGACAATATCTTCTCTTTTACCTCAGTTTGAATTATTTCAGTCAAATATTTTATTCCATGGAGCTACAGGAAGAGGAAATGATCAAATCAGATTTGAATTGGCTACTAAAATGCTCAATCCTGATATTAAAGTATATGCACCTTGGAGAGATGAAATGTTTTTAAATGATTTCCCTGGTAGAGCTGAAATGATCAAATATTGCGATCAAAATAATTTGCCAATAAAACCTTCTGCTGAATCAAGATATTCAACTGATGCAAATTTATTAGGGCTTACCCATGAAGCAGGAGATTTAGAGAATGTTGAAGAATCTCCTTATTTTGTTGAACCAGGAATGGGTGTTTGGGCATGGGATGCTACTGACAAACCAGAATTAATTTCTATTAAATGGGAAAACGGAATACCTACTAAAATAAATGGAGATAATTATAGCTTAGTTGAAGTATTTAAATTATTGAATGATTTGGCAGGAAGGCATGGAGTTGGAATAGGAATTCATGCAGTAGAAAATAGATTTTTAGGTATAAAATCAAGAGGAATATATGAATCTCCTGCTATGGAATTGCTGGGGCAGTGCTATGAATTTTTATTACAATTAGTTTTAGATAAAAGATTAAGAGATTATTTTACTTATACTTCTTCTGTATTTTCAAAACAAATATATGAAGGTTATTGGTTTGACACAACTACTGCTGTGGCTTTGGAATCTTTATCTAAAATTTCTGAAATGATTTCAGGGACAATTATATTGAAATTATATAAAGGTAAAGTTTATTTTGATAAAGTTGAAAAATTAGAAGAAGTATCGCATTCTTTATATACCGATGATTCTTCAATGGAAAATATTGGAGACTTTAACCATGTAGATTCCCAGGGATTTATGAATATTTTGGGTTTGAGTGCGAAAAATTTAGGTATGAAGCAAAAGAATCACGAAATTTTAGATTTATAATAAATAATTTTGGGGTTATAAATGAAGGATGAACTTTCGAAGCAGATAATTTCTACTGTAAAACAATTTGTTAATCAAGATGTTTCTCCTGTTGTAAATGAATTAGAAGACAAAGATATTTATCCTAAAGAACTAGCAGATAAAATGGCAGATTTGGGATTGTTTGGGATTAATATACCTGAAGAATACGGTGGATTAGGTTTGCCTTTTAAAACCTTATCTGAAATTTTCATTGAATTAAGTAAAGGATGGATGAGCTTGGCAGGGATACTTGGCACACATACTATTCTTTCATATTTAATACTTAATTATGGTACTGAACAACAAAGAAAAAAATATCTTCCAGGTTTAGCTAATGGTATTTACAGAGGAGGACTTGGATTAACAGAATCACATTCAGGCAGTGATGTTCAAAATATAAAAACAGTTGCAAAAAAAAATGATGAAGGTTATGAAATTAACGGATCAAAGATGTTTATAACTAATGGATCTAACGGAAACTTGTTTGTCATTGTATCTAAAACCGATCTTGATGCTGACCCGAAATATAAAGGTATATCCTGTTTAATTGTTGAAAAAACAGATGAAGGCTTTAGTGTTGGGCAAAAATTAAATAAATTAGGATATAGAGGTGTGGATACCTGTGAATTACTTTTACAAGATTGTGAAATTCCTTTAGATAGATTACTAGGAAATGAAGAAGGTAAAGGTTTTACTCAAGTTATGGATGGATTAGAAACTGGCAGGATAAATGTTGCTGCCAGATCAGTAGGAGTTGCTAAGGTAGCTTTAGATATGTCAATTAAATATGCAAAAAATAGAGAAACTTTTGGAAAGAAAATAAAAGATCATCAAATGATCCAATCTATGATAGCTAGTATGGCAACGAAAATTGAGGCTGCAAATTTATTGGTGGATAATGCAGCTAAATTAAAAGATAGAGGAGAAAGAGTAGATTTGGAATCTGGCATGGCAAAACTTTATGCAAGTGAAATTTGCCAAGAAGTATGTATGGATGCAATGAGAATTCATGGAGGTTATGGGTATGTTAAAGATTTGCCTATTGAAAGATTTTATAGAGATGCTCCATTGATGATAATTGGTGAGGGTACAAATGAAATTATGAAATTATTAATTGCAAAAAGAATATATGAAAAATATATTTAAAATGAAAAGGATAATTTATGGAAATTGATGTTTATGATAGCTATGGAAGATTTTATGATGATTTTCAAAAAGGAATGATATTTAAGCATTGGCCTGGTAAAACAATCACACAATCTGACAATCATAACTTTTGTCTTTTAACTATGAATAACAGCCCATTGCATTTGGATGTTGAATATATGAAAAACCACAAACATGGCAAACCTATTGTAGTAGGCCTTTTAGTCCTAAGTATAATAGTTGGCATGACAGTACAAGATTTGTCAGGAAAAGCAATAGCTAATCTGGGCTATGAACTAGTCTCTCATGATGGGCCAGTTTTTGAAGGTGATACTTTATATGCTCAATCTGAAGTGATTGAAATGAGGGTAAGTAAATCTAATCCTGATGCCGGGATAGTTAAAGTAGAAACTTTGGGTTACAATCAGGATAAAGAAAAAATATTGACCCTAAGAAGAAATATATATATTCCATTAAGAAAGGAAAAATAATTTTATGTCAGAAAATTATTCAGATTATACTATATCTTTTAACTATGAACAAAGATTAGCTCCATATGATATCAAAGGATCTATTGCTCATTCGAGAATGCTTGCTAAGCAAAACATTATTACTGATTCTGACAATGAAAAAATTATTAACGGATTAAATAATGTTTTAGATGAAATCCAATCAGGGAAATTTAAATGGAATAAAGATCTTGAAGATATTCATATGAATATTGAATTTAGGTTAACTGAATTAATTGGGGATACTGGAGCGAAATTACATACAGCAAGATCTAGAAATGATCAAATTTCGTTGGATATGAGGATGTATGTAAAAGACTTAAATAAGCAGGCAATAAACTTGTTGATTAGATTAGTAAATACTTTGATTAAACTTGCAGATGGAAATATCAGCTTTATCTTGCCAGGATACACTCATTTACAAAGAGCACAACCTATTTTATTATCTCATCATTTACTTGCTTATGCTGAAATGTTTTACAGAGATATTGATAGATTTCATGATTCATTTGAAAGAGCGGATGTTATGCCGTTGGGAAGTGGTGCTTTAGCAGGACTCCCATATAATTTAGATAGAGAATTTGTTGCTAAACAACTAGGTTTTTCTAAAATATCAAATAATAGTATAGATGCAGTTTCTGACAGGGATTTTATTTTAGATTATAATTATTCATCTTCTGTGACTATGATGCATATTTCACGATTATGTGAAGAATTAATTATATGGTCAACTGACGAATTTGGCTTTATTACACTATCTAAAAAATTTACTACCTGGAGTAGTATAATGCCTCAAAAAAGGAACCCAGACTTTGCTGAATTAGCCAGAGGTAAAACTGGAAGGGTATATGGAAATCTTTTTGCTTTATTTACCATATTGAAAGGGTTACCTTTAGCTTATAACAGAGATATGCAAGAAGATAAAGAAGGCTTTTTTGATACTGCTGATACAATAAATTCAACTTTGGATATATTAGCATCTATGCTAGATTCCACTCAATTTAATGAACAAAACATGCTTGATGCTGTAAATAATAGTTATATATTAGCCACTGATATTGCAGATTATCTTGTATCTAAATCTGTACCATTTAGAAAAGCTCATGAAATAGTATCTAAAATGACAGATTATTGTATAGAAAATAATAAATATTTTCATCAGTTAACTATTGATGAATTTAAGAAATATTCTTCAGATTTTGAAATTGATATCTTTGACATAAACCCTGTTAATTCAGTCAATAACAGAAATACTGCAGGTGGTACATCTGAATCACAGGTTAAAAAAAGTATTACAGATATTAAATCCAGGATTAAATCAATTGCAACAAAATATGCTTAAAATAGCCCCTTCAATTTTAGCTGCAAATCCTTTGAAATTACAAAGAGACTGCCTTGATGCTCAGAAATATGGTGCGTATAGAATTTCAGTAGATGTAATGGACGGACATTTTGTTCCTGATATAACTTTTGGTCATAATATTGTTGCTTATTTAAACGGTATACTGAATATTGATATAGAAGTACATCTTATGGTTGAAAATCCTTCTTCACAATTAGAATCATTTTTAAATGCAGGCGCAGATGTTTTAACTTTTCATATAGAAACTTCAAGCGAAGTAAATCAATTGATAGATTATATTCAATCTAATGAAAAGAAAGCAGGTATTGCAATTAACCCTGATACTAATATTGAAAGCGTGGAAAAATATTTAGAACATATTGATGAATTAACTGTAATGACTGTTGTTCCCGGTAAAGGAGGACAATCTTTAATTGTTGATTGTTTAGAAAAAGTTAGACAATTGAATAAAATTAAAGAAATAAATAATTTAGAGTTTGATATACAGGTTGATGGAGGTGTGAAAAAAGACAATATTAAATTAGTTTATGACGCTGGTGCAGATATAGCTGTTGCGGGAACTGCAATTTTTAATACTGAAAATAGTATTCAAAATAATCTTAAAACACTTATGGATGCACTGAGGTAATAAATATTATGCTAATTTTGGGTATAGAATCTTCCTGTGATGATACTGGTGTAGCTTTGGTTCAAGATGGTAACAATATAATACACAATACTTTAATCTCACAAACTGAAATACATTCTACTTTTGGTGGAATTGTTCCTGAAGTTGCAGCAAGACAGCATATAATTGCTTTAGGGAATATTATAAAAGAATATAAAGATTTAAATTTATTAGATAATATTGACGGAGTAGCTGTTACTAAAGGTCCAGGTTTGGCAGGCTCTTTATTAGTTGGAGTGAATTATGCTAAAGCTCTATCTTATGCATTAGATGTACCAGTTCGAGGAATAAATCATTTATCTGGACACATACATGCAGCATGGATAGATCGAATTGAGAAAATACAGTTTCCTGCAATAGCTCTTTTAGTTTCAGGAGGTCATTCTGAGTTGAGTTTGCTAAATTCACATAATGAAAGGATACTTTTAGGTCAAACAAGAGATGATGCCGTTGGAGAAGTATTTGATAAAGTTGCAAGAGCTATGGGATTAGGTTATCCAGGGGGTCCAATTATAGATTCTTTATCTAAAAACTCTAACCATCATATTAGAAATTTACCAATTACTAATATAGCTGACAGCTTAGATTATAGTTTTAGTGGCTTGAAAACAGCGGCAATAAAATATATTGATTCGCAAAGAGATCAAGATGGGAAATTATCGGATGAAATGATATCAGATATTTCTTATGATTTTCAGGATTGTGCTGTTGAGCAACTTTTAATTAAATTGAAAATGGCTGTTAATTTGTATAATCCTAAAAATATAATTATTTGTGGGGGAGTTGCAGCAAATTCTCATTTGCGATTAAGAATCAAGGACATATTTAAAATGGAGGTTGTAATTCCAGAACCAAAATTGTGTATTGATAATGGAGCAATGATATCTGCTGCAGCATTTTATGAAGATGCTTTCAGTAAAGAAACACAATTAGATTTAGATATATACCCATCATTGAATTTAGATGAATTATAAATTGCTTTGCTGATTCTCTGCAATTAATATATTTAATTTTTTTAAAATATTTTTCCTTAGATTATATGCAAATTTTATTTTTTTATTTGTTTTATTGTCTGTTAATTCAAGTTTAATTGAATTTAAAAAAGCTAATTGATTGATTAGAATAATCGTGCCACAAGCAATGGACAATATGAATAAAATGGTGCCAACAATTATATTTTCTATTATATTCATAAGTGGATAGGAAATTATTAACCCAAGAAAGCCAAAACTTATTTTAGTTACATCTAATCCTTTTGATATTTTTATTTGATTAATATCTGAAATGTGTATGATGTTATATTCCCATTGTAAATTTGATTGTTTTCTTTCAATCAATCTTTTGTTTGATATAAATAAAAAATCATCAGGAAGATTAGATAATTCTTCAATTTCCAAATTTTTATTTAGGTCGATAATGATTTCGGGTTTTTCATTTTTTAATAAATCTATCATGAGATTTTATTTTAAATTTGATAAATATCTTTCTGTGTCAATTGCAGCCATACAACCACTACCAGCTGCTGTGACAGCCTGTCTGTATTCCCAATCTTGTACATCTCCACAGGCAAATACGCCAGGAATATTTGTTTTTGTTCCTTCATTGGTAAGTATGTAACCATTTTCATTGAGGTCTAGGTAATTTTTAAATATTTGTGTATTAGGAATGTGTCCAATCGCTATAAATACTGCATCTGTATTTAATTCAGTTGTTTCAGAAGTTTTTTTGTTAAATAACTCAGCGGAAGTTACTTTGTTTTCATCTGGATTATTAATTTTTTTAATTTCTGTATTTAAAATGAATTCAATTTTAGAATTTTCTTTTGCTCTGTTTAACATTATTTGTGAGGCTCTGAAAATTTCTCTTCTATGAATTATGAATACTTTTTTGGCAAATTTAGTTAAAAATAATGCTTCTTCCATTGCAGAATCTCCACCTCCGACAACTGTTACAATTTGATCTCTAAAAAAGAATCCATCACACGTTGCGCAAGTTGAAACCCCTTTACCTAATAATAATTCTTCTTCTTTGAGTCCCAGCATTTTTGCAGAGGCACCTGTAGATATGATTACTGATTTAGTTTCAATTTCAGTATTATCATCTAATACAAGATGTAATTTGGAATTGAAGTCTACTTTTGAAACTTCTCCATTTACTATTTCTGCTCCAAATCTGATTGCCTGTTCTCTAAATTTATCCATTAATTCCGGACCCATGATTCCATCTGGAAACCCGGGATAATTTTCAACGTCTGTAGTTAAAGTTAATTGCCCTCCTGCTGGGAATCCTTCTACAACTAATGGATTTAAATTACCTCTTGCGGCATATAAAGCAGCTGTTAATCCGGCAGGCCCTGAGCCAACTATGGTTAATTGGTTTTTAATTTTTTTGC
>Ga0209034_10001308_pt1 | contig 12151 bp, 9 predicted proteins | sample MarorgKNORR_S2LV_2_FD_188219 | JGI IMG/M metagenome (GOLD analysis project Ga0209034, IMG submission 188219) | Marine microbial communities from the Southern Atlantic Ocean, analyzing organic carbon cycling - 250m_A/KNORR_S2/LV (SPAdes) (version 2) | ecosystem: Environmental > Aquatic > Marine >...
TGAACGGTACCTTTCGGTGGCCAGACAGGTGACTCGACAGGCAGTTGGCCTACTACCGATCACCGCGAGTGTTGATACGTTTGAGGTGCCATTGCACATTGTGCAGGATGCGAGACAGGACGAAGCACTCCCGCTCGGTTCGCGCGGTGGTATTGCGATTCCGTATCACTTTCCTGTCGATGGGAACTATGAAGTAACCGTTCGGCTTCGTCGCCAGTATCAGGATTACCTGATGGGGATGGGATGGTCGCAGCAGCTTGACATTCGAGTGGATGGTGAGCTTATGGAGCGCTTTACGGTTGGTGGTGCGGTGCCTGGTGTACCGGCTGCAGCCAGCTATGCGGGGGATGGCGAGCCTGGCTTTGCTGGTGACCCGGCGTGGGAAACCTTCATGCAGTTAACTGGCGATGACGGGTTGGTCGTGCGGGTTCCCGTGACAGCCGGACCGCATGTTGTTGGTGTGAGTTTTGTTCGTCAGCAATGGGAACCAGAGGGATTGTGGCAGCCGCAGCAGCGAGGTCGGGTGCTTACAAATGATCAAATCTATATGGGAAATGCGGCGGTAGCCGCTGTGGATATCGGTGGTCCATTCTTGGCGCGTGAAAATGCACGGGAGACTCCAAGCCGGCGTGCAATCTACGTATGCGAACCGCCGAATACGGAAGTGGTAGTTGAGAGAAGGTGTGCCACTGAAATTATTCGGGCTATGGCGAGGCGTGCATTTCGCCGGCCGGTAACGTCTGATGAAATCGAGTCGTTACTGACTTTCTTTGATGAAGGTCGTCGTGATGGGCAGAGCTTTGACAGTGGGGTCCAGTTTGCCTTGGAACGTATTCTTGTTGACCCGGATTTTCTCTTGCGCGTCTACCGCGACCCGGTTGATGCTGAGTCAGGTCAGTCCCCGTACGAGTTAAGTGATATTGAGCTGGCTTCACGATTGTCTTTCTTCTTGTGGAGTAGCATTCCGGATGAGCGGTTGCTTGCCTTAGCTGAGCGAGGCGAACTGAGTGATCCGGCAACGCTAGAAGCCGAGACACGACGTTTACTGGCCGACCCTCGGGCGACAGAGACCTTGGTAAATGATTTCGCAGCGCAATGGCTTAATCTTCGCCGCGTTGGGGAGGTCGTTGTGGACCCGCGTCAGTACCCAACGTACGACGAGACCCTTCTTGAAGCATTTGTTGAAGAGGTTGAACGTTTTGTTGCGAGCACCATTACGGAAGATCAGAGTGTTCGTGTGTTGTTGGATAGCGACTATACCTTCGCCAATGAACGGCTCGCTCGGCACTACGGTATTCAGGGCGTATACGGCAGTCGATTTCGGCGAGTGACGATTGATCAACCAAATCAGCGAGGGGGATTATTGGCAGCAGGTGCTCTGTTGGCAACGACGTCCTATCCTGACCGAACCTCGCCCGTCTTGCGTGGCAAATGGCTCGTTGACAACATTTTTGGATGGCCCGTTCCGCCGCCACCACCTGGAGTCGATACCACGCTGGAAACGACGCCTGGAACGGAATCAGACAGCATTCGTGAGCGGTTGGCACGGCACCGCGAGAATCCATCATGCGCTAGCTGTCATTCGGTAATCGATCCACTCGGATTCGCCTTGGAGAACTTTGATGTCATCGGTGGATGGCGGACTGAAGACGAGCAGGGGCGCCCGGTGGACTCAACAGGAACCACACTGGCGGGTGAAACGATTGCTGGATTAAGTGGATTACGGGCGTTGTTACTGGATGAGCCAGAACGATTTCCCCGAACGGTGGTGGAGAAATTACTGGCGTATGCGCTCGGTCGGAGATTGGAATATTACGATCGACCAACGGTCCGGCAGATCGTAAATGATGCGGCAGTTGCCGATTATCGGTGGTCTTCGATTATCCTAGGCATAATCCGTAGTCCGGCATTTACCAGCCGAGCATCGGAAGCGGGTATTGCGAACTAGTTTAGTGGACCCTTAGGAACCAGGAGACGGTCTAATGATGCTCACGAAATCATTGCCTCGGAGGACACTGCTACGAGGACTTGGTGCGACGCTTGCGCTGCCGTTTCTTGATGCCATGGTGCCAGCGGCGCGAGCTGCCAGTAGCCCACCGCATCGATTTCAGTCGTTTTACGTCCCGAATGGTATGGCGATGGAATACTGGACGCCGCCTGATGTCGGAACCAATTTTACGATTACGCCGGTACTTGAGCCGCTTGCGCCGTTTCGTGACCAGTTGATCGTCCTATCGGGCTTGAAGGCGAACTGGAACTACATCCATGCCGGCGCGTCTGGCTCATTTCTGACAGGCACGACCCGTGGAGGGCGTAATGAGACCGAGATCATTGCGGATGTGTCGGTAGACCAGCTGTTGGCGCGACATTTTGCGAAGCAGACTCAGGTTGCGTCACTTGAAGTGGCGATGGACCGGCCGAATAACGCGGGTGCTTGCACCGGGAATTTGAGTTGTGTCTATACGCACACGATTTCATGGAGAAGCCCGACGCAGCCGTTGCCGATGGAGTGGAACCCGCGAGCGGTGTTCGAAACACTTTTTGGTGACAGTGGGAGTACGGAACAGACAGCCCGGGAAGCACGTCGGCGACAACATGAAAGCCTGCTTGATGCGGTGGCTGACAAGCTTGCCAGTCTGAAGCGTGAACTGGGTCCGCAGGATCACATCAAACTTGACGCGTTTACGGAGTCTGTTCGAGACGTGGAGCGTCGTATTGAAATGGCTGAGGCGCAGAACGAACTGGAACTGCCAGATTTTCGACAGCCTCAAGGTGCACCGGCTGTGTTCGAAGACCACTTGGACCTGATGCTGGATCTGCAGGTTCTCGCGTTTCAATCAGACCTTACTCGGGTGGTGTCCTTCATGATTGGGAAGGAGCAGAGTGCACGGCCCTATCCACAGATCGGCGTGCCCGAAGCACATCATCCTCTGTCGCATCATAATGATGTGCCTGAGCTGATTGCGCATATGTCAAAGATTAATGGCTATCATACGCAGCTCTTTTCCAGGTATGCGGCCAAGCTGAAAGCGACCCCTGACGGCGACGGTAACCTGCTTGACCACATGACCATCATGTATGGCTCTGGAATCTCCAACAGTACTCGACATGCGGGCAATAATCTGCCGATCCTGCTACTCGGTGGTGGTGCAGGGCGCCTGCCGAGTGGTCGACATATTGCCTATGAGAATGAGCCATCCCTTGCTAATTTACTCGTGACACTGATGGATAAAATGGATGTTCCGGTCGACCATGTTGGTGGCAGTACCGGTCACTTAGCGCTGGATTCTCTCGCCGATCTGTAGGGTCGCTGTAGTGCAGATATTTTCTCGCCTAGTGTTCGGTGTTGCGCTGTTTGTCGTGGGGGGTAGTGTTACCGGGCGAACCCAGCACGACATCGCTGATATCGTTGATTCGGCGAAGCGTGGTGAATTACTTACGCTTCGCAATGCCGTTGCTGCGGGCGCAGATGTTACGGTCACTTCTCCTGATGGGTCAACGGCACTTCTGTGGGCGAGCTATCGAGATGATCTCGAGATGGCCCGCTGGCTTCTCACGGTGAATGCGCCATTGAATGCGGCCAACGATCTTGGAGTCACACCTCTGTGGGCTGCCAGTGAAAATCGAAACGCGCAGATGGTTACGTTGTTGGTTGAGAACGGTGCCGATCCGAATTTAGCATTACTGAGCGGTGAGACTGCCGTCATGATTGCGGCACGTGCGGGGAGTGAAGACGTTGTACGTGCGCTCGCAACGGCTGGTGCCGACCTGGATCGGTCGGCGACTCGTGGCCAGACTGCATTAATGTGGGCGGCGGCGAATCATCACCCAGCCACGGTGAAGGTTTTGCTGGACTACGGTGCTGCTGTCGACCAGCGGTCCGCGGTGTGGAATCAGATGATGGCCGTCCCACCGCACAGTCGTACGAAACGCGATATTCCGCATGGGGGCAACACCGCTTTGATGTTTGCCGCCCGTGTTGGTGATGTGCTGTCGGCGCAACACCTCGTTGCGGCTGGAGCCAATGTCGATGCCGCGGATGCCTGGGGTATGAGTGCAACGACGATTGCGGCACATGGTGGGCACACCGAATTGGTTGAACTGTTGCTTGCCAATAATGCCGACCCGAATGCGGCAGTGGCTGGTGTCGCACCAATTCATAACGCAGTGATGCGTGATGACCATGAGATGGTGACGAGACTGCTCGCACATGGTGCCAACCCGAACATTACATTGGAAACATGGACGCCGACTCGTCGTGCGTCACGCGACCTCCATTACCCTGCAGCGTTTGTTGGAGCGACACCATTGTGGCTTGCTGCACGATTCGCTCGCGTCGACATTATGCGTTTATTAATTGGTCATGGTGCCGACCCACGATTTGTGCATGAGGTGGAGTACATTGCAGATGGTGTCTATCAGGCTCGAACGGAGCGTACGACGACCTTGATGGCTGCATTGGCAATGGGAGGCACTCCTCGGTTTCGGCCATGGGTTCCGTACACTGATCCGGGAACGGCGGAATCTCGGACCCTCGCGGCCGTAACGTTGCTCGCAGATCATGGCGTGGATATCAGCGCCGCCGACCTGAGAGGTCAAACGGTTCTCGACGAAGCGGAGGCCAAGCAGTATGAATCCGTTGTCACGCTGTTACTTGAGCGCGGAGCAGGAAATCCATAATCTGATCGTTACGGAAGCGAACGAATCGACCTCGCTTGCGTTTCGAGTCTTAGCGCATCCACGCCTCGGTTAGTTGCCCGCAGTACTCCTGCATACTCGTCGTACACATCTGCGAGTCTGATATTGGTCGCACCTAATTCTTCTACAAGGACGGGGATAATGCGTTCATACAGTGCTTCGGCTTCACTATGAAAACCTTGATGGTAATAACTTCCCGCAAGGCCACTCATACTTTCAATGGTTGTTAAGTGGTTAGGACCGAATTCTGCTTCGCGAATCGTGGCGGCACGTTCAAAGAGTAAAGCGGCTTCCGAATGAATTGCTTGTTGGGCATAAACGCGTGCGACGTTGTCGACTTGCGTTGCAAGATCAGGATGGTGTGATCCTCGGACATGTTCAATGATGAGTGTGGCTCTGTGAAATAGTTCTTCGGCTTGAACAAAACGATCGTCGAGAACAAATAAGTTTCCGAGATTATTTAGAGTGACCGCTCGTCTGAGGTCGTCCTGTTCGAAGTAGTCTGCTAAGTCTTCGGCGGTCAGGAAAAAGAGTTCTGCTTCTTGGTATCGGTTATCTTGGACAGCGTCGTACCCAGCCGCCATATAGTCTTCCCACGAAAGTTCGGTACAACCACTGACGCCAAGGAAACATACCAATCCCACTGTGATTCCACGGTGCCACCAGGAAGAGCGTTGGCCAAGGCGGTGCATGCAACGGCGCACGATGTCAGCGGCCCGGGTACTCGTCCGGCACTCCCGGGGGTTTTATTGCGAACATAATGTGTGCAGCCACTGTTCCCGCCCACATGAGCCAGGGCCCGTTGCTTTGTTCTTCAGTGGGCAGTCCCGTAGAGTCGGCCGTGGCGTATGGCAATTTGATGGACATTGTCGCCACCGCATCTTCTTGTGTCGAGCCGATGAGCGCGTATTGCATTGCTCCGGCATTAATATCGGCTTCTGGGCCGCCATCAGCGTACGCTTCGCGGTAGGTTCTCGCCCCTTCCGCTAAACGGCGGTATGTCCAGTCCATAACCGGTTGAAAGCTACGGTGGTAGCACTCGACGCCAAAGCCCGGTTGTGGTCCGTCGGGTTCACAGACCAATGAATTCGTTCCCGCACGGAGAATGGTCGGCCGCCCTTCGACATCCCGGACGATTACCCGTGCCCCATCACGGAGTGGTTCCGGTGCGGCGAGTGTTGCTTCTGCGATTTGATCAGTGACGGTCTGTGCCATGGGTGTAACAGGCAGTAAGCCGAGAAGAAGCCAGAGATGAATGAAAAACAGGAGTCGCATGCATGCGATTATGGCAGAGACTTCTCGTTAAGAGCCGATGACCGCGTCGTAGAGCAATTTGATCCCGATCAGGAAGAGGGAGGCGTGTATCACGCCGAAAAAGATCGCATCATTGATCCGTTGGTGCAAGTGGCGACCGAGAGAGACACCGATCGGTGCAATTGGAAGTAAGACGAGCGAGGTCAGCAGCGTATCAATGCTCCACTGGCCCAGCCACGCATATGGCAATACCTTGGACCAGTTGACCACGAAGAAAAAGAGGACGCCCGTCGCTTGAAAGGTTGTCCGGTCCATGCGTTGCTGCAATAAGTAGGCTTGGAGTGGCGGACCACCGGCGTGAATCGAAAAACTGGTGAACCCAGCCGTGGCACCCCACAACATCGCACTTCGCCGCCCTGTGGTTTTTGAGTGGTTATTGGTGCGCGGCAAGAAATATTGCAGTGCGTACGCTAACGCTACGATGCCCACCAACGCGCGCAGTCCTGTCACAGAAATGTATTGCGCTGTAAAAAACCCGATGACGGTGCCACCGAGCGCTGCTGGAATGAGAACTTCGAGGTATTGCCAGTCCCATTGGCGCCAATATGCTCGAAGCGCGAGCGCATCCATAGCCATGAGGAGTGGCAATAGAATGGCGGCCGCCTGCAAAGGACTAACGACCATGGACATGAGAGGAACGGCAACAATTCCGATTCCACCACCGAGCCCACCTTTGGCAATGCCAACGATCAAGACGGCAATGGTAGATGCGACGTAGAACCAGGGGTCAGTAATAAGCACGGAGTACGCGTTGTTGCTCAAGTAGTCGTCACGGCGCGAGCAGTGCGTCTACCGCGACGAAAAGAATCGATTAGTCAATCGTGGTCAATAGAGTTGTAAACCTGGCTAGCGTCTTGTGTGATCCAACCTAGTTGCGTTCTCGCTGCGTCGCCTGTTCATCCGCACGAGAACCAGCCAGCATATTGGTCATGCCGTAGTTGCCTTCGTGGCACGCGAATTCAAACATCGGGCCTTCAACGCGTGCCCATGGTAAGGACCCACTCCACGGTTGTGTCCAGGTGTTGAGATCTGTGACGGTAAATTGGTAGTCGAGCGTGTCGGGTCCGATTCGCCTGAATCGTTCAAGGACATGCACCTCTTCACTGAGGTCGCCACGTGACAATGAATGCTCCGGTCGACTCCAGCGCCGAATGAATGGGCTTCTAAGATTGGTTGTTTCGACAACCAGCGTGTCTCCTTCCCAGTGTCCACGGGAACTTCCAGCAAATTGCTGAATATTGGGCGGTAGATGTGGTCGGCCGTCCAAGGTTATGACCCGCAGGTCGTGAATGTGTTCCTGGAGAATCAGTATGAAGTCAGGGTTTTGAACGATGTGGTAGTTGTTGTTATAGCCGGTTGGGAACGTTGGTATTCCCCGATACCACAGACACCGCTCGCTAAGTCCCATATCCTCTGGACCATGAGCAGGGGCTAATCCCTCTCGCGCGTCAAAGATCCTTCGGTTTTCGACCGATGTAATTCTGGCCAGTGCTTCTGATGTTAATTGCGGAAGTCGTCCGTTCAGCGGGTCTGTGATAAGCGAGGTTCGTCCCGTCGGCACGATTCTCGTTCCCTGTTCAGTCCAGTAGCTATTGTAGGCACCCACGTTGCCACCGGCTGGAAGAGGTTCGGTACGTACTGCACTGGGTGCATTCTGTTCCGCAACTCGTGCGACGGCCTGCCGTTCGATCTCGGCAGCTTCTTCTGTGGTCAAAAACTCTTGATCGGCGAATTCCGCTGGTCGCTGTAGTGGCGTAATCGTGTTGTTGTTCCAGATCCCTTGCAGGTCGGGGTCTCCCCACGCTGTGCGCGGAGACGGCTCGGCATCCTGCTCCTGACCTGATGCTGGTGGAGTGACTGCGAAGAAGATCAAACTCGCAACGACCAGAATATTCCGTGTGCCAAGTATTTGTTGTCTCATTCTGAGCGTCCTTCCGTGTGGTCGCAACAGTGCTTCCGGATGGAGTAGTTTCTCATCATTCACGCCTTAACGACGAGGGCTTCCTCATTGCCATAGAGCAGACTCAGTAAAGCACGAGGCTGTCGGTAACTTATGGCGATTATATGGAGTGAAGCGTAGGCAGGCGAATTCAGAAGTAAAAACGTTTTTTTCCTCGTTCCACGTATTACGATACAGGTTACATTTCATGTCGGGAGGTCCCTTGAGTCCTGTGTCGTCTCTTCGTCTCTGCGGCGTGCTTGTCTTGGCAGGTTTCTCTTTGGTGGGATTTCCAGCCACGAGTGATGCACAGGTAAGAGGATACCTATATGCCTCTGTGGTTGATCGAGATGATCAGCCTGTTTTGGATCTCACCGCAGACGATTTTGTCGTGAGTGTGGGCGGGAGCGAGCTGCCCGTGGTGTCGTGCGTGTTGGACTCGAAGCCCCCCAAGGTTGCTTTGTTTCTTGACAACAGCAATGTCATGTCAGAGGCGGGCGCTGATCCCATGATGCGTGACGGAGTCACTGAATTCCTTGAAATTCTGTCGGCGCAGGCTGAAGTTGGTCTTTTTACGATGGCTCGCAACGTGCAGACACGTGTTGATTTCACGACTGATCGACAGGTGCTCCGATCGGAGATCGAGCAAGTGTTTTCTGAACGAGGTGCTGGTCTTCGTATGATGGACGCGCTGTTCGATACTTGGAGCCAGCGTTACACCGCAGAGGACACATGGCCAGTATTTGTGCTGGTGCTTACGGATGGATCGGAACTTAGTGATTTCATCAGTGACGATGACTACAACCAATTTGTCAATGATTTGATTCAACAGGGTGCCAATGTGCACGTTCTCTTGTTTGCTGGACAGGGGGCACTCAATCCGCTCAACCAGTTAGGTGGAACACAAAAACAGTATGGACTTAGTTTGACTGAGAATACAGGGGGGTTGTACCGCACGATTAATACCCCGACCGGTTTGCCTGTTGTCCTGACTGAGTTTGCGACTTACCTCAACCAACAGGTTGACGAAGTGTCAACTCGGTATCGCATCCTTATTGAAGTTCCAGAAGAACTTAGTCGGCGAGGTATATCAGTTGAGGTTAAACGTGACGATATCAACCTCCAGATATTTCCAAACCGAAGTCTTCCGCAGTAGTGTGCACGTTCAGTCTGCGGCTTAAACAGTGGTGGGATGCGCCCAGCGCCTTGGACGATTGTCTCAAGTATTGGACTGACTTAACGTTCTCGGAAGGTAATCAATCCGCGAGTGGGATCGTAGGGGGATACGCCAACTTTAACCCGGTCTCCTGGAACAACCTTGATCCGAAATCGTCGCATTCGCCCGCTTAGTTGAGCAAGTAGTTCGTGTCCTGAGTCGCACTGAACCCGATAAAGTCCACCGCTATGAACCGCGGTGATTACGCCTTGTACATCAATAAGATCATCCTTCGCCAATATATGCTCCTCTTTCTTCGTGAATGGATTGTACGCCAGTGTTCCAGTACGTTCCAGTGACTCAATCATAGTGAGGTTCGAAAGGTCCATGCCGCATAAAAAAAGTTGCTATCAACGACAGGTACGAACGGCCCAGAAATATTGTCGATAAAAGACCCTTTATAGAAGTGGGCATACCCAATTTCTGCGTTCAGGGACGGCAGCAATTGCCAGATGGCTGCTATTTCAACTTGATTCCCTAAGAAACGACCGGCTGATCCGGTCGGGTCTTGCAGCATGGGGCCTACCCAGGCGTCGCGTGATTCAGCAAGCCAGAATGCGCGGTAAAACACCGACATACGGAAATTGTCATTGGGGTTGGCGGATAGACGTAATCCCGGGGGGTGAAGATTACTTCTAGTAAACGGACCATAGATTCCTGTTGGGTTGAGTTCAAATCGTCTTGCCCCGAACAATGTATCGAAGCGTCCAAATTGTTCGTCATCTGGATTGTCGTCACCGCTGGCGAAATCGTACTGAAACGCCATTCGTGGTTGCCATACAGTTGAAAATTGGTAGCCCATCGTTCCATGTTGAAAATGAGCTTTGTGTGTTAGGCCATCAGTGCGACCAAATTGCCATACCGATTCGATTTCAAGATCAGCTGAACCTGAGGCAGGCGACCGTACGAGCCGTCCTCCCAGCGTTGAGTACTGGCGGTTTGGAACGATCCCTGCCTTATCCTTCAAGCCCAGATAGTAGCTTTCGACGGTCGTCCGTTGAGACAGGCGCCGTGTGTAAGAGCTTCCCCAAAACAATCCACCATCCCGACTTGAATCGAGCGCGGTTGGGTTGATGATGACGGGTCGGCTTGCGAATGTCCGAAGTGTCCAATCGGTACTCTGTCCGATATTCCAGAGCACGCCATCGAATGCGTTGGTTGTGTTACGCATGCGGTTGCGAGCGGCAAGACGCCGACCGCCAAGGTCCATGGTGAACCGTCCGAGTTGTAATAGCATCGACGGCGTATCTTGGGTGTTCGAATTTGTCGAGAGTCGAATTTGTGCCTGCAGTAAGTCCAGCTCATTATTGTGTTGCTCGGGCAAAAAGAAGGGGTTGTCTGCCAAAGTGCCACGAGAGTCTTGAACTTCAACCACAAACTGGAGCGGGTCGGCCAGTTTACGGACCTCGGCATATAGTCGTGAGCGAAGCGCAAAGACTTGTGAGGCTCCTTCGCCATTTTCATAAAATCGATTCGTGAGTGTTTCGAGTCGTCCCCGTTGTTCCAAGGCGACATGAAGCCATGAGGGCGTGCCCGTTGCGTTAGCCGTATCTTGCGTTTGGGCTGTTGCGGACAAAGAACATAGGGCAGCCGTGGTCACCAAGACGGTGGATCGCGACAACCGTCTGATATGTACGAATGGCTCGTGTTTTGTTTTCACAGGCTAACAATCACGTAACAACAATGTGCAGTCTCGGCGCGATTATACGCACGACAGGGGAAAAGGACTGCGTTGCTTTCGGATTGTTTTTGCGCTGGCGGGGTGGAGGTCGCATCAGACATCCGAGCGTAGTAGGATGTGACGTAGATTACTGCGTAGGCACATGCGATTACGATACGGGGTTGTAGTTTCCGTCGCGGGTTCACTTCTAACTGTTGGTATGGAGGTGAGTGCCCAAACAGCGCCACTGGCTGATGCCATGGAGCGCGGGGATAACGTGACGGTGTCTGCACTGCTGGACGCAGCGGTGGATGTCAATGCTTCACAGGGTGACGGGACCACGGCATTGCAGTGGGCCGCCTATTTGAATGATGCCGATATGACGGCGCTGCTGATTAGTGCTGATGCCAAAATTGCGGTGGCGAATGACTACGGGGCGACACCACTTGGTCTTGCGTCTAAAAACGGTAATGCGACGATTATTAAACAATTAATTGATGCTGGTGCAGATCCTAACGATGCGCTGTATGCCGTGAACGCTGGTGAGACGCCGTTAATGTTGGCTACTCGAAGCGGACAACGCGATGCGGTGGCAGCGCTTTTGAATGCCGGCGCGAGCATCAATGTGCAGGAACAATGGAATGGTCAGTCGGCACTGATGTGGGCGGCAGCAGAAGGACGTGGAGCAGTGGTCGAGACCCTGCTTGAGCGTGGTGCTGACTTAGGTGCGCAGAGTAATAGTGGCACCACCCCGTTGCTATTTGCTGTACGAAAGGGAAGTCTCGAGACCGTTCGGGTATTGATTGCTGCTGGCGCCGATGTCAACGCCGTCCGCCCGGATGGAGCAAGTCCATTGCTGGTAGCTGTCATCAATGGGCACGAGGATCTCGTTGACCTGTTGCTGGCGCAAGGAGCGGACCCGAATCGCGAAGGTGGGTCGACCCGTCTGACTGTAAAAGGAGTACGCGCTGTCCCAATGCCGCTGGAAATCAGGAAGCTTGGGTATACAGAACGCGAAAATGAAGGTGTCATCCGGGGCAATATCTTCGGTCGGCCATTGCAGGCGGCCGTGCATGTGGCTAATTGGCATATTAGCGATCAGTTCATCAGCGTGAACCTAGACCGACTGCGTGTCATCCGTGCCTTGTTGGATCATGGTGCGGACGTTAACGGTCGCAATACGATGGAAGAGCCACGATGGTCTGGGGCTCGCTATCGCCGACATATGACTGGAGCTACGGCACTGATGTTGGCTGCGAAAGCCGCGGATGTGGAGGTGATGCGTCTGTTGCTTGAACATGGTGCAGATCCGTCCATCCATACA
>Ga0209034_10001312_pt1 | contig 12132 bp, 12 predicted proteins | sample MarorgKNORR_S2LV_2_FD_188219 | JGI IMG/M metagenome (GOLD analysis project Ga0209034, IMG submission 188219) | Marine microbial communities from the Southern Atlantic Ocean, analyzing organic carbon cycling - 250m_A/KNORR_S2/LV (SPAdes) (version 2) | ecosystem: Environmental > Aquatic > Marine...
TTTTCCGAGCTTTTCCCAAAGAAGACTGAACCCGTCGGCCCAGAAATACCAATATTCGATTCGCCTCCTCACGCAACTCCTCCTTTTCGGGCATAGGTCCATCATTTTCGTTTTGCTCGATTCACTATGTATAATATTCTTGACATATATGGTCGGCATGTATAATATATACCTCATCTTGTAGAAAATAGTCAACAGAACGCTGGTTGGGGTCTATCCAAAATCAAATTGACCGATCAATGGACTCAAGGGATTGAAGAATCAATTTAAAAGAGTGATCTCAAAGGCTTTCTGTTACTAAAAAAACGATGGAGGAAATTACGAATGATACTTCTTAAAGACTGCCCAAAATGCCGTGGAGATCTTTTGTTGTGCCATGACCACTATGGCGATTATTTCTCATGTATACAATGCGGGCTCATAAGGGAGACAATCCCTATGGGGCTTGGCCTCGAAAGCCCTTTGGACATTTCTGTTCAAAATATTGATGCCGAAGAGGAACAAGTTGTCGCAAACTGAAAAAAGTATTGAGCACTCCAGGATTCTGCTCACTGGTTCCACTGGGTATATCGGTGGACGGCTCCTCGGAATCCTGGAGTCCAGCGGATACAAAATACGGTGCCTGGCCCGTCGACCTGAATACCTTGAAGGACGTCTTGGCGAAAACACTGAAGTTATGGAGGGCGACCTTTTAAATTTCGAAAGTCTTTTGCCTGCTATGGAAGGTATTCACACGGCCTATTATCTGGTTCATTCTATGGGCACCAAAGGAGATTTCGAGGAAGAAGATAGGCAGGCTGCAAGAAATTTCCGGAAAGCCGCAGAAATTTCTGGAGTTTCTCGCATTGTTTATTTAGGAGGCCTCTGCTCTCGTGATTATTCAGGTTCGCCTCACATGAGGAGTCGAAGAGAAGTCGGAGAGATACTGAGAGGATCCAAGATTCAAGTACTGGAATTCCAAGCTTCCATAATAATTGGGTCGGGCAGTCTATCATTTGAATTAGTAAGAAGTCTCGTGGAAAGACTCCCTGTAATGATAATTCCTCGCTGGGTTTGTACAGAAGCTCAACCGGTCGCCCTGAAGGATGTCCTTGCTTACCTAACCGCAGCAATCGGAAAAGAAATCGAAGGTGATCAAATCTTCGAAATTGGTGGGCGGGATGTTATTTCCTACCGTGGTCTGATGGAAGAATATGCCAAACAACGAGGATTAAAGCGGTTGATGGTCCCGGTGCCAGTACTTTCGCCTAGGCTGTCAAGCCTGTGGCTTGGCTTGGTCACTCCAGTTTATGCCAGAGTTGGTAGGAAACTGATTGATAGCATCCGGTTACCAACTGTAGTCCAAAGCCCGGTCTCGCCAGATGATTTTGGTTTCGAACCCGCTGGAGTAGCCGATGCGATTGCTGATGCTCTTCGAAATGAAGACCAAGAATTTGCCCAGACTCGCTGGTCTGATGCACATTCCTCGTCCGGCCTTTCAGGGGAGCTAGGCGGGGTAAGACTCGGAGCAAGGCTCTTGGATTCCCGTAGGATAAATGTCAATGTCCCTCCAGCTCAGGCGTTCAGGCCAATTCGGCGTATCGGGGGAAAGACTGGTTGGTATTTCGGAAATTGGCTGTGGAGCATCCGAGGGTTAATTGACCTAATGGTCGGAGGAGTCGGAATTCGTCGAGGCCGTCGAGACCCCGAATCGTTGAGACTCGGAGACACAGTTGACTGGTGGAGAGTCGCAGCGTACGAACCGGGGGAAAAAGTTCTACTGGAAGCAGAAATGAAAGTTCCAGGAAGGGCATGGCTTGAATTTGTCGTAGAAGAAACCGAAGAAGGGGGAGCAACAGTTACGCAAACCGCCGTATTCGATCCGGTCGGCCTTCCCGGTATGCTCTATTGGTATTTATTGTATCCCCTGCACACGTTGATCTTTGCCGGTATGATCCGCGCTATCGCCAAGCAATCAAAAGATATCTAACGATTCCCAAGGTTTGTTGATTGTTTTCGACTATTTTATTTAATTGAACGGGAAGCACACGGTTATATTTCCGTAATCGCTAATATATGGGTATCATATAGCGCATACTAGGAGAATTATGTATAATATATTCTAACTTGTATACGAAGTTCGAGAGGCTATCTTGACTGAACCTGATAATTCACTATGGCGTTTAAAGCAGCGATACCTAGAGGCTGTATCAAACGGAGAAGCTACTCAAGCCGAACTGGTTGTCGAAGAAGGGGCAAAGCAAGGTTTCAGTATGTTCGATATTTACTTGAGTGTACTTATACCGACCCAAATTGATATAGGCCAAGCATGGCATGATGGGAAAGTCAGCGTAGCCCAAGAACATTTGGCCACCGAGATTTCTTTGGAGCAGATGAATAGGCTACGATCTCAAATCATACCTCGATCAAAGTTAGGATTCAGGGTCGTGGTGACCACTGTAGAAGGTGATCCCCACTTTATTGGTGCCAGGATGGTCGCTGATTTTTTCTTAGCTGACGGTTGGGACGTTGATTTCTTGGGTGCTTCTACGCCTGGTCCTGACTTAGTTGAGTTGGTACGTCGGCGTAGTGTCGATTTAGTCGCTATTTCGACAACAACGGCTGATTGTCTACCAAGATTGGAATGGACGGTCGGGTCGTTGGCTACTCTAGCTAATCCGCCGAAGATACTTCTCGGCGGAAATGCGGCCGGAAGTTCAGTAAATTCGGCTACCGACATAGGAGCAGACGGGATTGCACTCAATCTTCATGACGCAGTAGTCGAGGGGCGTAGGTTGGTTGGGATAGCCACAGAGCCGGTGTCACTGAACGAGCACCTACAAAGTTTAGGACGAAAAGTTCAAGAAATCCGTAGAGACCTAGGATGGAACCAACAGCAATTAGCCGACAATGCCGACTTGGATCGCACTTATATTAGCGCGGTCGAGCACGGAAAACAGAACCTAACATTGGGTGCAATAGTCAAACTGGCAGATGCGCTCGGAGTCGAATTGGTTCAGCTGCTATCGAAAAACGATCGACTCTGACAATTGAGCAAAAAAGAGAGAATAATGACCGCAGAACGAGTGCCATTTCAGGCGCCGGAATCAATTCGATTGGGAATAAGTTCCTGTCTCCTAGGCCAAGAAGTCCGCTTCAACGGTGGACATGTCCGAGACGATTCTTTACTGACGACTATAGGACAACACGTGCAATGGGTCCCGGTTTGCCCTGAGGTTGAGATAGGTATGGGGATACCTAGGGAGAACATACGTCTTGTCGGAGAATCGGAAGCACCGAGGTTAATCGCTCCGAAGTCCGGAACCGACTATACCGAGAAAATGAAGAGCTGGTCCCAAACTCGTCTTGGGGAGCTTGAAAGAGACGAACTTCATGGATATGTATTTAAGAAAGATTCTCCCAGTTGCGGTCTTTTTAGGACTAAGGTTTATAACGGAGAGGGACCTGCATCCAGGAATGGACGAGGGTTGTTCGCCTCAGAATTAGTGAAACGGTTTCCTTTGTTGCCCGTAGAGGAGGAAGGGCGGTTGCGTGATCCAAAACTCCGCGAAAATTTTATAGACAAGGTTTTTGCCTATCATCGTTTCCGAGGTCTGATCTCCGATAACCCAAAGGCTAAGGCGAGTGACTTGGTCGATTTCCACGCATCGCACAAATTCTCAATAATGGCTCATGACCCCAGGGCCCAGAAAACTTTAGGTCAACTTGTGGCGAATTCAGGTCGCGTTGTGATTCAGGATGTAGTTACCGAATACGGTCAACTATTCATGGAAACATTGGGCAAAATCTCTACCAACCGTAAACATGCCAATGTACTCCAACATATTATGGGCTACTTAAAACGATTTTTAGACAGCGATGACAAACGCGAAATGGCAGAAGTGATTGATCAATATCGTCAAGAGTTAATTCCCTTAATAGTGCCTATTACTCTTTTGCGCCATCATTTAAATAGACATCCAGTTCTCGAGTGGGTCAAGCGACAGACATATCTCAATCCATATCCCCAGGAACTAATGTTGCGCAATCACGTTTAATAACGAAAAGCGAGTCTCCTAACTCCGGTTCGCGGGACGACGGTAACAGATGCCTCAATAATTATTTACGGAGTTATCTCAACCTACGTTGAAGTAAATTGCTGCGTCGCATTCAAATAGGAGAAACCACCATCGAGCAACAATTTGTTGTCGAACTTCGCTCAACTTGATACATATCTGTATTCCTCTACAGACGTATGAATTGTTAAAAATGCCAGGTCACACGTTATCAGCCGGCTCAAATTCAAGAAGCTGTCTTTTGCAAAAGGGGATTATTAATGACGTCAAGCAAATTACGGTGCCCACGCATTCAACTAACCTAATTGTCCGTGCCCATAAAACTAAAAAGATAGTCGAGTAACAGAACAAACGTGAACTTTCCATTTAAAAGTACCTGGTCAGCAATCATCACTCTCTTGATTTGGGTTGCCATAATCATCACTCTAGCGTCCGTTTCTCCTCCGATGTCCGAAGTGACCACTAACGAGCAAGAAGAATTTCTCCCTGTTGGAGTGGAATCGGTTCGAGCTTTAGAGATACTAAGAGAGAAATATCCTATGGATGATGGGATACCAGCAATAGCAGTGTTCCATGCCCAAGATGGCTTCAATGAACGCCAAGTAATAGCAATCGAAGAATTTACAAATTTCCTAAGCTCCGACGTGTTGTCTGGAGTAGTATTCGAACCATTACTTAAACAAGGTGGAACCAGTCTCGTTGAATCTTTTAAATCTCAAGACGGAACGACCATGGCAATACCGTTTAAAGTCACGGGTTCCCCTGCAGACCCGACTTTTGCCCAAGCAATCGATACGGCTATTGAAGAAGCACATCGAATTGGAGGACAACTCGAAATTGAAGCAAAATTAACCGGACCGGCGACTATCCTTCGTGACGCTGTAAAGATATTTCAATCGATTGATATTCGGATCACATTAGTAACGGTCTTGGTAGTCCTTGTGATTATGTTTGTCATATATCGATCGCCAGGACTTGTATTCATACCCCTGCTTATCCTGGTTTCGGCGTTAATGGTTGCCCGATTCGTGGCCGCGCTTGTCGTGGACTTGACAGGGTTGCCGTTAAATGACCAAGTGACCTCGATCATGTCTGTCTTGTTGTTCGGTGTCGGAACGAACTACGTTCTCTTTATCGTGTCCCGATACCGGGAGGAGATAGCAAGCACCAATGATAGGTTTCAAGCGATGACCTTGGCCATGCGTAGGGTAGGGCCGTCTATATTCGGCTCGTCAATGACAACTGTGGTGGCTATGTTTCTACTAGTATTTTCGATGCTTGGGTCTTTCAAAACGATGGGGCCAATGTTAGCGATTACAGTCACAATAATGCTCATTGTAGCTTTGACAGTCTTGCCGGCTGCCATAGTGTTGATGTCCCGGTTCGCATTCTGGCCTAACAAAATTGTGCACGAGAACCAAAGCCGAAGGAGCTTTCCAAGTTGGCAATCTGTCGGGCGATTTGTTGTTCGACGACCCAAAACCGTGTTCTGCGTGACCACAGCTGTTTTGGTAATCGCCATATTACCGAGTTTTCGAATGATACCTAGCTTTAATTTTATCGATGGGTTTCCAGATGACGTGGAATCCAAAGCAGGCTATGAATTACTAAAGAAAGGTTTTTCGCCTGGAGATTTATCCCTAACGACGGTTTTTGTCTCCAGCCCAGGGCGTGACGTGTTGGATCATGCAGGATTTATAGAGGACTTGGCGCAGAAAATCGAAGCGCATCCTGGCGTAAACCAAGTTAGAGGAATAACTAGGCCATATGGCGTTAATGTCAGCCAAAAAATAGACTCAGACTCTTTGAAAATGTACAACTCCCTAGACGGGTCTGTTAGCCGATTAGACCTATCGTTAATTGGAGACCCTTATTCGGTAACTGGACTAACCGTAATCGATGAAATCCGAACGATTATCGGATCTAAAATGAATTCAAGTCCCAATCTTGGGATAGAGGTACTTGTTGGAGGTGACACGGCAGTACAACTAGATACGAAAACGGTCATCGACCAAGATACTAGGCTACTTGCGCCTTTAATATTACTCGCTATCCTTTTCGTTCTTATCCTAATACAAAGAGCACTTATAGCACCTTTGTATTTACTATTCAGCGTGATTATCTCCTATGCAGCCACTTATGGGATATCGATCTTTATTTTTCAAGACGTTCTTAACCAAACTGGAGTCGCATATTCCAACGGGATTTGGATCTTCGTCTTTTTGGTCGCGTTAGGAGCTGATTACAATATATTTGTGATTGCACGGATTAAAGAAGAGACCGAACGCCTAGGTTATATCGATGGCGTAGCAGAAGCAGTTGGAAGGACTGGTGGGGTAGTCACTTCAGCTGGGATAATACTTGCTAGCACTTTTGCAGTCCTTACGACGTTGCCGCTGAGAGATATATTTCAACTTGGAATGGCGGTTATGCTAGGCGTTCTAATCGATACGTTTGTTGTCCGTACTCTATTAGTTCCGAGTATGGCATCGATTTTAAAGGACTATAGTTGGTGGCCGTTTATGGGATCCAAACACAACCGAGCCGAAAACAACATCCGATCGTAGCACCATATAGAACGCTATGCGAACAAGTATCTAGATAATATCTCGATTTATGGTTACTCACTATTTAGATAATGTGGATTTGGGAGTGCATTGAGCTTGTTGGTATATTATTTCTACTGGGGCTAGGCTGAATAGATAGGATCTGAGATGGTCTACAAGACCTGCATCAAGCTTAACCATTACCTGGCCAACAAGTGATGATGCCCTACCCGGCAGAGATCATTGAAATCGATTTTGATGGGCGTACCTTCTGGTCACGTCCTGTTGGTTGTTGGTTGTTGCAGTCCGATAACGTAGTGTCCGATGCGATAGCCGTATTACTGGATGATCCATTGGAATGGGCCGTTGTTCTTCTTCGGGAACACCGAACTTAGCCTGGAACTGTGGAGTTTCTGTGTACGCTTATACACAGAAACTAACTTACTCTTAACCAGTAAGTTCTCGTTTTTATTTTCTAAAAATTGCTCCTTTATTTCTAGGACTCCTTTTGCTTAAACAGTTGTCGTAAACCTAAAGGGACTTTGTGATTCTAATTTTGACCAAGATTACTGCTAATACAAAAATAAGTCCCGCAATGCCGAAAACTACAAATGGATAGTCAGTGAATATAAATTTTCGCGACCTATCGCGTGTTAACGATTGCTTTGGTGAATCCGAGTACCAATCGGAGATTCGGTTTAAGTTGGAAGAACGGTTGATTACGTTATCTACTGGTGTACCGAATTGTTCTATAGTTCCGATAGAAACGGTGAATCTCCCTTGTTGATTGCCATTTACCGTTATGTGGTAAATGCCGCTTTGGGCGGGCTCTTGCATCGATAGTAATCTCAGATAACTCGTTCCTGTAAACGGCTCATCAAAAACTTCTTTTCCTTCTGGGCTTAGCTCGATTGAAGATTTATCCGGTCGTTCTACCTTAAGTGTCGGCAATTGTTCTAGCAGTAATAGCTTTTCCGGCACCAGATTTGGGATTAATAAAGATAAAACTAATTTATCTCCGGATTGTAGTTTGCTTCTAAACCCTCGAGAGTCGGATCCATTTTCGAGCCTGCCATATAATGCGAAAGAGATATTACCATTAGGCAGGTAAGGACCTTCTGCCGGGGAAAGTTGTGTGTTCTCGATGAATATTGGATCATGGGCATATCCTGGCGTAATGCTCAGAATTCCAAACAGTGCGATAGTCGTGACGAAGACTACAATCACCGCAGCTATTGGACGAACGTAGAACTCCATAAATCGCATTTTATTCCTTTTATCTGCCGAATAATTGGCGTTCTATTTTTAAGGCCGCTTCTTCCATTACGTTGGACGTTACATGGGCATAGATATCTTCAGTGATAGTAACCCTCGCGTGGCCCATGTTCTTTGAGATGACACCCATCTCGACTCCCACTTCTATACCGGCTGTGGCGCACTGGTGGCGTAGACCGTGAGGCGTTGAGTGAGGTAAAGCAACTTCCTTCACCATCCTTTTCACCGCTTTAGTCATTAGGTCTGGGTCTATGGCTGTGCCATTAGGTTGGCTTATTACATCGCCTGAGTTCACCCATGCATCTTCTAACTCATCTCGTGGGCCTGTTTTGAGGGCCCTCGACCTACCGCAACAACTCTTCGCGTTAAGCTGTCATCGTTACGATGCTAAACATAAAGCCCAATCACGCTTTTGATACGAGGGTTATCCAACGACTGACCTGACAGTTAAAGGCGCCTCTAAATGGTAAATCCTTTAACCCGAGGCTATGCCCCTAGTGCTCTCATCCTCAGAATTAAGATCCTTTTTAATGGCTTGAAACCCTGACAAGGCGGCGAGCCTTGATGACGCATGGTCTACGATAGGTTCTGGATAATCAGTCCCTAATCTGAGTCCAGCATGTTCCAAGGTCTTCCGCGGTGCCAACCAAGGCTTGTGCACCCAAACGTCTGGTAAGCCGGATAACTCTGGTACCCACCGACGGACATAAGCCCCTTTCGGGTCAAATTTTTCACCTTGGGTAACCGGGTTAAAGATTCGGAAATAAGGAGCAGAAGATGCTCCTGATCCTGCTACCCATTGCCAGCCCATTGTATTACTAGCTAAATCTGCGTCTACTAATTTCTCCCAGAACCATCTAGAGCCTTCCTGCCAAGGCAACATCAGGTCTTTTATCAAGAACGAGGCCACCACCATCCGGACCCGGTTGTGGATCCAACCCACAGACAGCAATTGACGCATTCCGGCATCCACAAAAGGATATCCGGTACGACCGAATTGCCACGCCTCCAGATCCGTAAGGTCGCTTCGCCAGGGGAAACGACTGAATTCCCTACGCATCGGTTCAGTCGTCGTATCAGGAAAGTGGTATAAAACATGCCTGGCGAATTCCCGCCAACCTAGTTCGGTCAAGAATTTTCCTGAATATTCGCCTGTCCTGTCATGATCCGAAACAATCTCCCATAACATCCGGGCACTGATTTCCCCGAAGTTAAGATGTGCAGAAAGCAAAGATGTCCCAGAAAGGTCAGGGCGGTCTCTCCGATAAGAGTAAAACTTAAGACCATCGTCGAGGAATTTGGTTAGCGTTTGTAACGCTCCTTTTTCGCCTGGCTCCCATTTGGCGGAAAATAATGGCCGAGCTTGCTCCTCCTTACATAATCCTAGGTCCTCTAAAGTCAAAGACGTTGGCCAAAGATCTGGAGGCCGTATGCAACCCGGAGGCTGCAGTGGAGGTATAGGGTTTCCTAAAGACTGTAGCTTACGCCAGTACGCGGCGAACACTTTATAGGGAGAACCGTCGTCTTTCGCGATGCCGCCAATATCGAACAGACCTGAAGAATCAAACGTTTCAGTGGCTATACCATTCTCAGTTAAGGCAGTTTGAACCTGACGCTCCAATTCTAGGGAATTTGGCTCACAACCCATCTGCCAAAACACCGAAGTGGCGCCTGTCTCTTTGGCGAGAGAGCACAGAGTTTTAGCGGTCTGTCCACGCCTCAATACTAACCTCGAATCCAGATTACGAAGCGAACAGTCGAAGGCCGCAAGAGAACGTTCTAGCCACCATTTGGCTGCTGACCCCGGACTCCAATCCCCTTCGTCTTCCGGAGCCCATACATACACTGGGATTACTGGGCCACCTCGGGCCGCAGCCATATATAACGCTGGGTTATCGGTGACTCTTAGGTCCCGGCGCAGCCAGACCAGAGTTTGCTGAACCTCCATCAGCGCCGGGAGTTGTTTCCGTGGTGTATACGTGACATTAGCTCCGAGAACCTCTAGTTGCAGTTTCCCGGACCCTTGGGGCAACCTGGGACGCACCGCGGACGGTGCATAGTTGAACAGTTCCGTCGGCCGATCCAAGCACCACAGGGATATCCGTGTGATTTTGCAGTATCTTCAATGTGTAGCCTTTTATTCGGTCGATCAACCCTGGACGAGCCGCACTTTCAGGTATGACGATCAGATTCGCTTTCTCCTGTTCAGCCCATTCGGCTAGTTGCTTGAAACCATGTCCAGTAGGCAGTATAGCCCCTCCTTGTACTCCGTTTGAGTCCAAATCATCCAGTTGGCGTGCCAGATAAGCACGGCCGGCCATATTCAATTCCTGTTTACCCAGAGCTCGGTCCCAATCACGCTCATACACTTCCGACGGATAAGGAGAGACTAAATAGGACGCAGCCGAAAGATCGTATAGCAGAACTGACGCGGACTTCTTTGCAGCAAACTCAGCTGTGTTTTCTCTGAGTGATGCCAATTCTTGTCTCTGTCCATCATCTGACAATACGAGAATTTTATTCACTGGGAAAGGGATTTCATCCGACAAACGTTCGAATGACATCTCACCAGAGGGTCCATGCTGACGCCTGACTCTCTCCAGGTGAGCTACGACATGGTCTACAACTCTTCCGTCGGTAGATACGAATCCACGGAACTCCTTGCCCGGAGTACTAACACCTCCTTCCCCAAACATTTCAGTCGACGTTTCCCACCCTACGAACACGATCGGGTTAGGTTCAGCCATAACCAGGTACCATTGGTTTTCGAATTTGCTAACGTCATACGAAAGGTCTATCCATTGTTCCGTGACCAGTTCTCCATCTGGGTCTGGGCTGCCGTGCCCGAATGCGACTGTGCGTACTCCAGCGTTTTTCAACCTCTGATATCTTTCCAATTCTATAGTCAGCTTTTCTGGGCGTTGGAACCCTACATATACTGTTGGATTATTTCCTGCCCCAAGAGCTTCCCGTTCAATTTCTCGGGATATGTGAAGCATTTCCACGCCAGAATTTACGAATTTGAAGCCTTCAAGAGGCTGACCTCCGCCTCTCACTTCAGCGTCTAGTCTTTGAATAAAACCCTCGACGCCGGTATGGTCGCGATTCGTTACGTCTTCCGGTAAGATGGTCCATTTCATAATTGAATTAACTCCGTTCTTTAAGTGGTTTTTAAGTAGTCGCAGTTTGCTTAGCCAAACAGCAACCTTACAGCGCTCCAACGCAAGCGGATTTCGATGTGATGCAAACCGAATAATCGTCCCAACATTCCAGATTTTGCTTCCCTGCCTAACAAAGCAGCTTGTCTGCCTCTATATGAGACGCTCAGCGTGAGCCCAATGCGGTAGAGATAAAGCGCGAAAAGTGTTGCTCTTTTAAAGCGGGAGTAAAGGCTCCCGCTGATAAATCCGCAACTCGAGTCGGCGAGATCTAGCTCTATCTGGTTTCGATGGCCAGACAAAGTCGCTGTTCTGTCATCCAAAGTGATTTCCACGCTACCTTCTATTTCAAGCATTCATTCATTCCTATCCGCTTCAATCTGATGCCTAGGGTTCCCAGGTCCGGATTCTAAGAGTTCCGTTAAGTTTCCAATTTGCTTGTGGCGAATCTGCACCCGTCTCTTTAGGTACCCCTACCACCATGTTGTCGAAACTGTATTCGATGGTCGTGTTTCGGCGGTTTAAAAATTCGTAAAGGGACTCTGCTAACTGGCCCCACGTCCCGATTTCGTTCTTTGATGCGATCATTGTTTCCTCAGATTTGATATTAAATTTGGGCAATTCGGTTTGATTGACGTTCTAAGAGTGATTCGGTCTTCAGAACCGGCCGTTAAAGTTCGGTGATCGCCGTTGCGGCAATAACACCGGCTACAGCGACAAGGATGTAAACCACACGAGAAACAGAGTTGAGTTCTCCAAACGATTTGCCTCCTGCTACAAATGCCACCAAATCGAATTTGAATAGGCCCACAAGGCCCCAGTTAATGGCACCTACCGCGGCAAGGATTATTCCGATGATTTGTAAACTTTCCATTTTGATTAACTCCTTTAATTTGTTAACTTTACGTAACGGGTCGGGCGGTACCCCGAAATTGATCCCGTATTCTTGATTCCCGATTTCCTAGATTCTGGGATTCGTTGCAATCTCCGCGTCTTGTCCTATTCGCCACCCCCGTTCAGTGCCGATACATCGGCGAGCATTGGAAATGTTGACTATGCGCTACAACATGATGGGTATTATAGACATTTAATCATCGA
>Ga0209034_10001313_pt1 | contig 12131 bp, 5 predicted proteins | sample MarorgKNORR_S2LV_2_FD_188219 | JGI IMG/M metagenome (GOLD analysis project Ga0209034, IMG submission 188219) | Marine microbial communities from the Southern Atlantic Ocean, analyzing organic carbon cycling - 250m_A/KNORR_S2/LV (SPAdes) (version 2) | ecosystem: Environmental > Aquatic > Marine >...
CACAAACCGGTAGTAGTCGTTTTGTGGCAGCGGGTCGTACTTGTGGCTATGGCACCTGGCACAGCCGACCGTCAGTCCCAGCAGGCTGGTGCCCAGGGTGTGAACGACGTCGTCGAGCTGTTCGTAGCGGCTGCGTTCGCGTTCCTTCTGGGTCTGCTGGGTGGTGAACGGACCGGCGACGAGAAACCCGGTGGCCGCGACGGCATCGAGTGCCGTGCGGGCCTCGGAGGTGGTTTTCGAATCGGTCTTGGCCAACAGGTCACCGGCGATCTGCAGGCGGACGAACCGGTCGTAGGGCATGTCCTGGTTGAGCGCGCGGATGACGAAGTCCCGGTACTGGTAGGCGTTGGCCCGGTCCTTGTCGAAGGCGTATCCGTTGCTCTCGGCAAATCGCACCAAATCCAGCCAGTGGCGGCCCCAGCGTTCTCCGTAGTGCTTGCTGGCCAGCAGTCGGTCGATCTCGGCGGCCCATGCCGCCTCGAAGTCCTTTTCCGCCTCGGCCAGGAATCTCTGTTGATCGTCGGGCGTTGGAGGGAGGCCGATCATGTTGAAGTGGACTCGGCGGAGCAGCGCGGCCGGAGTCGCCCGGGGGTTGGGCGTGAGCCCTTTGGCTCTTTGGGCAGCGCGGATGAACCGGTCGATGTCGGTTCGAACCACGTCTCCATCGGGGATTGCCGGCGGCTTGGCTTCTGCCAGCGGCTGGAATGACCAGTGGGTCTTGCCGGCCTGGACATCAATGGCCTGGGTGGCGACGGCCTTGCCGTCCCGTGGATCGGGGGCGCCCAGTTGGATCCACTTCTCGAAGTCGGCCACGATCGACGCGGGCAGCTTGGCCTTCGGTGGCATCTTGAGCCCGTCGTGTTTCAGCGCCGCCACCAGCAGGCTCTTCTTGGGCTGTCCGGGTACCACCCCGGGGCCGGTTTCTCCTCCCTTGCGGATCCCCGACCGCGTGTCGACCTGGAGCCCACCCTTGAGCATCTTGTTCGCGGCCGCCTTGGCCGAGTGACACTGGTAGCAGTGGCGGACCAGCACCGGGCGGATCTTCGATTCAAAGAAGTCCAGTCCCTTGCGATCGGCGGTCGTCTTGTCGGCGGCCGTGGTGGTGGTGGCCAGAAGCAGTCCGACGAGAACCGTGCGGATGGGTGTCATCCGGGGCATCCTTGTTTCGGGGGGAGGAGAGCAAAGGCGGGAGATATCGAGGATTCCCAATAATAACGAATTGGTTGACCGGTTGGGACCGGGCTCCCCAACTCGTCAGCCGATCGGCGTGTCCTCCCGCAACTTGTGGATCGTGCGGATTCGGCCCAATTCTCGTTGATTTCTGAGCCGATTGATCGGAAACGTGTCCCGGTACTCTTCCCAGCAAACACAGCATCCTCTATATAAGATCGCTTGCTTTTCGGTTCGGGTTTGGCATTCGTCAACGATGGGTGTCTGTCCAGGACCTACCAGACACGGATTTCTCTCATCTCTGGCGCGGCCAACAGCCGAGTACAGACCGATGATGATCCGGGTAACTCCATTGGTCGACTTGCCATGATTACGCTTTTTCCGCTGCGGCCTCGACACGCCATTGTGTCTTGACCTCCGCCGCCCCACGAGGTGTCACAGCCTCCGCGGTGTAGAGGTCTTCGAGTTGGACCGAACGGATTCGGGTCGTAGCTCGCGATTTTCCCACGCGAGCCGAGACGGAGTTTTCTCCACCGAAGCTGAGGACGGCGTTGCTGGAGTTCTGGGAATCGTTGTTGAACAAATCACACCAGCCTCGTGGCTGACAAACAAGAACAGAGCGACACGATGAGTCTGAAAAATCTGCGAAACATTGGCATTTCGGCCCATATCGATTCGGGCAAGACCACGCTCAGCGAGCGGATCCTGTTTTATGCGGGACGGTTGCACCGGATGGAAGAGGTTCACGATGGCGGTGGTGCCACGATGGACCACATGGATCTGGAGCAGGAACGTGGCATCACGATCACCAGTGCTGCGACGCGGGTCGACTGGGGCGATCATCAGGTCAACCTGATCGACACGCCCGGGCACGTTGATTTCACCGTCGAGGTGGAACGCAGCCTGCGGGTGCTCGACGGGGCCGTGCTGGTGCTTTGCGGAGTCGGAGGCGTGCAGTCGCAGTCGCTGACCGTGGACCGCCAGATCAAGCGGTACGGCGTGCCGCGATTGATCTTCATAAACAAGCTTGACCGGACCGGTGCCGATCCGATTCGTGTTTGCGAGGAGGTTCGTACTCGGCTGGGTGTCGAGGCGGTGCTGATGCAACTGCCGATTGGCCTGGGCGCCGATTACGAGGGGGTCATCGACCTGGTCGCGATGCAGGCGGTGTACTTCGACGGTGACAGTGGCGAGGAACTGCGGCGGGAAGAGATTCCCGAGTCGATGCAAGCTGACGCCCAGGCGGCACGAGACCAGCTGCTCGAACGGCTCGCGATGTTCGACGACGAACTGATGGAACTGTGCCTGGGCGAGGATCCGGTGAGCGAGGCATTGATCCACAAGGTGGTCCGACGGTCCACCATCGATCTGGAGATCGCGCCGGTCTTTCTTGGGTCCGCCTACCGCAACAAGGGGGTGCAGCCCCTGCTCGATGCCGTCGTCGGTTACCTGCCCTCTCCGGTCGACAGCGAGACCACCGCCTTCACCACGGCGGGATCGTCGGCAGCCGGGGATGATGCGGAGGCCGATGAACTTCAGGACGAGGCTTCGGAGGAGTTGGCCGACTCCGATTCGGATAACGCTGTGGATGTCGAGCCGGAAGCCGACGAGGCGGAACAGACGATACAGTTGTCGGCCGATCCGTCGGCACCACTTGTCGCGATGACCTTCAAGATTGTCGATGACTCGTTCGGCCAGTTGACTTTCACGCGGATCTACCAGGGAACGCTCGAACGGGGCGGCACCTACTACAACCAGAGAACTCGCCGCAAGGAGCGGTTCAGTCGCATCTACCGGATGCACGCCGAGAAACGCGAGGAGGTCGATCGGGCCGAGGCCGGGGATATCGTGGCGGTGATGGGAATCGACGCGGCCAGCGGCGACACCTACGCGTCGCTGCGGGACTACTGCACGCTGGAGGGCATGTTCGTTCCCGAACCCGTCATTGGCGTGGCTGTCCGTACCAATGATCGAAATGACGAGGACCGGTTGACCCAGGCGCTGCAGAGGTTTCGTCGCGAAGATCCGACGTTCCGCGTGGCGACCGATCCGGAGACCAACGAGGTGGTGATTGCCGGAATGGGGGAATTGCACCTGGAGGTGTACCTGGAACGGATCCGCCGCGAGTACAAGGTGCGGGTCGAGTCGGGGGCTCCGCAGGTGGCCTACCGCGAGGCTCCGACCCAACCGGCCGATTTCAACTACCGGCACAAGAAGCAGACCGGTGGTGCCGGCCAGTTCGCTCATATCGTCGGTCGACTCGAGGTCTTCAACGGGACCGACGACGAGCCATTCGAATTCGAAGACAACGTTGTCGGCGGGCGAATTCCCAGGCAGTACATCCCGTCGGTCGAAAAGGGATTTCGGGGATGCCTGGAGAAGGGTCCGGTGGCCCGTTATCCGGTCATCGGTGTCCGGGTCGAACTCAACGACGGCTCCTACCACGAGGTCGACAGCAGCGACAAGGCGTTCCAGACGGCGGCAGCCGCCTGCTTCCGCGAGAACTTCCGCAGGATGAAACCCGTGTTGCTCGAGCCGATCATGAACATCGAGATCGAGTGTCCCGGGAATTACCAGGGTCCGATCACCGGTGACCTGAACAGCCGTCGCGGCATGGTTTTGTCATCGGACATGTCTGGCGAGATCGTGACGATTCGTGCCCAGGTGCCGCTCTCGGAGACCTTCGGTTACGCCACCGATCTCCGCAGCCTCTCGCAGGGCCAGGCCACCTTCACGATGGAACTGGACTGCTACCGCCGGGTGCCGGCGAAGTTGCAGGAGGAGATCGTCTCGGAACGACGCGATTCCAAGCAGTCCGGCGCCGGCGCGCATTACAGCACGTCGGTCTAGCCGGCCGGCCCACCTGGCAACCGGTGACGTTCAGTCGAGCAGACGGCCGAGTGTCTTGCCGACCGCTCCGACCAATCCGGCCAGTGGCTTGGTGACGACCTTGAGCACCTTGCCGTCGTCCTTTCTCGTGGTCGTGGTGGCGGTCAGCCTCGCAGCTTCCAGGGCCGCTTCCTTGGCGGCCGCGGCCTTCTGCGCAGCCCGCCTGGCGGCTGCAGCGGCCTTGGCCGCGGCGATCTTCGCTGCTGCGGCTTTCTGGGCAGCTGCGATCTTCACGGCCGCGGCTTTCTCTGCTGCCGTCCTGGCTGCCGCGACTTTTGCCGTCGCGGCTTTTTTGGCAGCTGTCACCTGGGCCGCAGCTTTTTTTGCGGCCGCGGCCTGGGCAGCTGCGATCTTTGCCGCTGCGGCTTTCTCCACGGCTGCAGTGGCCTTAGCGATTCCCGAACTGGGCAACTCGCGGATCCGCAGGTTGCGGAATTCCACAGGTGATCCTTCGCTTTCGAGTGCCATGAAACCGGCGGCCGGCTGGCAATTGGAACCACCAGAAACCTCTTCCCCGTTGACCCACAACCGCACCTCGCCGTTGATGGCCCTCACGTAGTAGTGGTTCCACTTCTCAACGCCCAGCGTCAAACGCTTGCTGGGGAAACTGCGACGACCGTTCTTTGCAGCCGGTGAGAAGGGCTTCATCTTGCTTGTGCCAACCGGAAACACGTCGCCGTGGCTGGTGAACCAGTCGGACTTCTTGCCGTTCTTTTTCTCGTAACGGGTCTCGTACTCGAGGTCCAAAACCTGAACCTCGATTCCCCCCTTGGGCAACTGGCCGGGCTTGAGCCCCTTGAAGGAGGCGTCCGGAGCCCAGAGAAAAATGCCCGAGTTTCCGGCCGGCTTCATGTGTCGCCATTCGGCCACCAGTTCGAAGTTCTCATAGGTCTTCTTTGATCGTGTCACTCCGACCGGCAGTCCCGTGCAGTAGATCGTGCCGTCCTTCTCCTGCCAGGTCTTCTTGCCGCAGTTGACATTCTCGAAGTCGGCCAGGGAGAGCGTCTTCCAGCCGGGTCCCTCGCCGTTGATGAACGCTTTCTTCAGCCCTGATTTTGCCTTGGCCTTGGCGTCGGCCTTGGGTTGATCGTCATCGGCCACCAGGAAACCCGAAGCCAGCAGCAGGGCAACGGTGCAGACGGTCAGGGTGGTTTTCATCAGGGATGTCTCCTTGGAGATCTGGAGTTGAGCATCGATGGAGTGAGAAATTCCATCATAACTGTCACGGCGAGCCAATGGCGGGTCAAAGGCACAGATGGCGAGTGCTCTTCAGCCAGGCTTCGATGGTCCGGGGCCCTGTGCGCCGCCCCGGCCAGTCCGGCTTGTTGAGGTCTCGCCAGTTGACGTAGCCCCGGGTCGTGGCATCGTCCTTGAGCTGCAACGTGACGTGAATCGGGAACCTGATGCGGAACGGCTTGAGTTCGGGGGATCGCTCGATCGCCTGTCGGGCCCCAGCGGTAATCCGGGGCCCGGTGATCCCGGGTGGATCGAGCACGACCGAACCGTCGGCGGCGACCCGTTTGACCGACACGGCCACGACACCGTCACCGAGCCATTCGCGGGCTTCGCGGCACAGGCCGTCGCAGCCAGTGACCATCACGATCGGCACCCCGTGATCGTTCCCGGCGACGATGGCGTAGGCGGCCAGCTCTCCCGCCTCGCGGCCATTGAACCGGTAGCGTCGTCTTCGACCGCTGGACCACGTGTGCGGCAGCACCGATCGGGGGGCCCCTTCTCTGGCGTGGAATCCCACCAGCAACACGCCGGCGAAGGTGTCATCGAGCCCGTGCAGCAACGGGCCTCCCGAGGGGATCAGCCGGGCTCGGGGGTCCAGCCGTTTGCGGATGATGTTTCGAACGCGAAACCCGTCGTCCTTGACGTAGACCTCGGTCGCCCCAGCGGCGAAACAGCCCTCGACGGCGGCATTGACGTCATCTGTGAGCAGTTGTCGAAATCCGGTCAACCGCGGGCTGTCGGCCTTGAGATTGCGGGCCCAGTACTCGTTGACGCCGGTCGGGCCTTCGCTGTCGACGGCGATGTAGAACTTTCGTGTCCGGGATGTGCCGGAGGTCTTCGCTCGCGGTTTGACACCGGTGACGTGGATCTCCAGTTCCTCCATCAACGGCACGTGTGCCCGGGTGGCCCGGGTCTTGAGGACCAGGCCCAGGAGATTGTCACCGCGGAACGGTGGGCAGTTTGTCAGGTCGATTTCGAACCGTGTGCCCGGCAATTCGGCCCGCAGCTTGCCGGCCGGCAGACGCCGGATGTGTTTCTCGGACACTCGTGTCCCGTTGATGTCGATGGCCAGCTTGTCGGTGTCGGTCACGTGGTAGACCCAGAAACGCAGACGACCTTCGAGCAGTTCTCCCTTGCGGCCGTCGGCCACGCGAAACGGATAGACCAGTCGCTTGCCGATCCGCTTGTCGGTGAACAGCAGGGACGGGTTGTTCTTCTGTCCCAGCGGGCTGGAACCCTCGTCGTACCACGGGTAGTTCCGCACCGGCGGTTTCCGGCTGGAAATGCCCTTGCCCATTGGCAGGAACCGGTAAGTCCGGGGTCCGGCCCAGACACGGTCCCGGCTGCCGATGGCGTTTGTCCAGGCCTCGATCCGTTTTCGCTGTTCGGGTGTCGCGGTCACCTCGCGGCCAAAGTGAATCCCCACGTTCCAGAACGAGATGCTGTCGGCACCGTAGGAATAGAAGTTGGCCGCAGCTCCGCGTGCCTCGGCCGTGTTCAGCAGCATGCTGACGTAACCGTCAGCGTGCTTTTTGGATTGAGCGGTTCCGCGATCCTTCGGAATGGGGGGGCCGGCCGAGAGTGAGCCGATCATGTTCCCCATCGTCACGATCGTGTCGACACCGGCCGGACGCGTGAATCTCGAGAATTCGTCTACGGGCAACTGCGGGTCGGTGTTGTTCCATGTCGAGATGACGACGAAGTCGATCCAGCCTTTTTTGACCCACGTCTCGATGTCGACCCCGGCCAGCCAGCAGGCGTGCAGCGATTCCGGAATGCGAACGCCCAGGGTCAACCGTTTGCCGTTTTTCCGTTTGCGGCCCGAGTTGTCCATCATCCGACGAATCCGTTCGACAAAACGGGTCATGATCGGGGCTTTCTCGCGGCCCTTGTCCCGCGGGAAGTGTTTGGCCCAGCGGACGAAGTTCAATTCGAGACCATCGACCGGGTAGTCGGTGACGATCTCTTTCATGATTGCCATCCGGTGGTCACGGACGGCGGCAATGGAGTAGTCCAGGGCGGTTTCATTGGTTCGGCCGTCCGGCTGCTTGATGACATACTCGGGATGGTCGATGGCGAACTGCGGGCAGAGGTCGTTGAAGGTGTTGAGCCGGGTATGGTGGGTATCGCTCAACCGGATCGCGGCCAGCACCTCCTTGCCCTTGGCCTGCATGTGCTCGGTGACCAGCCGCAGCGCGTCGGTGTTCTGCTTTTTCAGGGCCCTCATGGCCCGGATGTGGGGGCGGTTGCCGGCTGTTTTCCGTCTCGCCCCGTACTCTTCACCGGCCTTGGTGTTGTAGAAGCAGATGTCGGGTGTCGCGGCCAGGAAGACGAACGTCGAGAACGGCACGGCGGCCGATTCGCGGTCCAGCCACGCCTTGATGAAGGGAGCAGGGTTCTTGCCGGGGGCCTCACCGAGGACCTGCGCATCGTCGTTGAACACCGTGCGAGGTGTCCGCTTGGCCGGATCGGCCGCAATCGATTCGTTGACCGGGGTTCCGATGACGATGGCCAACAGCAGGAGGTTTGCTGGGCGGATCTGTCGAAGGGTGGTCATGGGGGTCTCCTATCGTCGGGAACCGGTGGATCCACCGGTTTTTTTTGGCGTGTTGTCGGAGGAAGAGGCCGGTGCGACAAACTGGTCACTGGCAACGATCAGCCTGACCAGGTCGGCGAGTCCTGATCCGTGGCGTTTCGTGTCATTGGCGATGGTCCGAGCCCGTTGCGGATCGATCGAACCGGCCCGGTTTCCGGTGGAGTAGACCAGCAGTTTTTCGACCAGGCAGTCCAGAAACCGGTCCCGGTCTTCGAGCAACAGCCGTTTCAGTTCGGCGAATCCCCGGACAGTGCGACCGTCTTCGAGAGTTCCGGAGGTGTCGATGGGTTGCCGTTTGTCGTAGCGGGTCCGCCATTGGCCGGTGGGGTCAAAGTGCTCGAGGGCAAATCCCAGGGGATCGATGTGACGGTGGCACGTCGCACACCGTTTGTCGGATCGATGCCGGGCGAGTTGTTCACGGATAGTCGTGGCTCCCCGTGTGTCGGGTTCCAGTTCTGCAACGCCGGCCGGAGGGGGATCGGGCGTGTTGCCCAGCAGGTTGCCCAGTACCCAGACGCCCCGGACCACCGGAGAGGTGACCGTGCCATTTGAGGTGAGGGTCAGGATGCTGGCCTGGCCGAGCAGGCCACCACGGGGAGTGGCCGGGTCGAGCCGAACTCGCCGAAACGCCGGTCCCTCGACTCCCTCGATCCCGTAGTGTTCGGCCAGTCGCTGATTGAGGAAGGTGAAGTCGGCATCCAGGAAGTGGGCGACATCGAGGTTCTTGTCGAGCACGTGAGCGAAGAAGCGTCGGGATTCCTCACGCATCGCGGATTCCAGTTCCCCCCGGTAATAGTCTCGGAATCGCTTGGGGTCGGGGGGCATCTCTCCCAGTTGATCCAGGCCGAGCCACTGTCCGGTGAAACTGTTGACGAAGGCCCGGCTGCGGGGATCGGCCAGCATGCGTGTCGCTTCCGTCTTGCGGACAGCACTCCGGCGGAGCTCCCCCTGTTCGGCCAATTCGGTGAGCCGCTTGTCGGGCATGCTGCTCCAGAGAAAATACGACAGGCGGCTGGCGATGGCGAAATCGTCGAGCGCCGCCCCGCCGGTGTGGATATAGAAGAAACCCGGCGAACAGAGTACGGCCTGGAGAGTGGATCGGATGGCCTGTTGGAAGGAGTCTCCCCGGGTGCGCAACCGGTCAAAAAGTGCCAGGAACGGTTCGATGTCGTCTTTGGTCACTGGACGCCGGAACGCGCGGGTGGTGAATTTCTGCAGGATGGTCTGTACGTAGTCACGGTCCTCGGGACGGATCTCACTGCCGAAGATCCGTTGGTGGCCGGGAAGTGGCCAGTTCTCGTACAGGGGGCCCTCGACCTCCATCCAGAACACGCGGAGCTGTGGGCCGTCGTAGGCCTTCATGATCGGGGCCCGGTTCTTGCGGGCCTCCGGGCCAAACCGTTTCTTGACCAGGTTCTTGAACGAGCCGCGGTGGCCGTTGGCGAACGACACGATCGGGACCTGTCCGGCTTCGAAGCGGGCACGGACGGTGAACGTGCGGGGCTGGTTGTCGGGCACGTCGACCGTGCGGATTGTTCTCCGTGAACCGGCTTCGGCCGTCTTGCCGGGAGGCCCGACACGGATCTTCATTCGCACGGGTCCTTCGATCTGTCCCACCCCCCGGTAAGCGGTGTGCAGAGCTGTGGCGTGGACCCGGATCAGGTATTCGCCCTGGGCCAGACGCGGAGCGTTCTTGCCGTCGGGGCGGAATTGCTGGAACCCGTCACCGGTCCCGGTCACGATCTTGACGTACTCGTCGGTGCGGAAGACCGGCCGGGTGGCCGTTCGGGGCAGGATCCGATGCACGCGGACCTCCGGGCGAGGACCGAATTTCACGCCACGGTTGACGGCGTCAGCGGCCACCCGCATGGCCTCGCGCATCAGGGCCGGCGAAAATACCAACGACCCACCCACCGTGTCGAATCCGTCGGTCGGATTGTCTTCGGGGAAAGCGGCGGCCGGGTTGTAACCTGTGTCGATCAGCAACAGGTCCCGCAGCGTGTGGTTGTATTCGCGGCGGTTGAGTCGACGTACGGCGTCGTTGGGACGTGTCCTCAACCGTCCGGCCTTCCTCAGTTGGCCGGTGATCCAGTTGACCGTCCTGCGGACTGACTTCGGATCCGGACGCGGGCGTTTGCGGGGGGGCATCCGGCCGGCCCGCAGCTGGTCGAGGATGTCGTGCCAGGTTCCGGCGGTGGACTTCGACGAGAAGTCCGGTTGCAGGGAGTCAAAACGTCGCTGGTCCTCCTGCTTGTTCTTGCCATGACAGTTGAGGCAGTGTTCGGCGAGAAATCGACCGGCCGCCACCGCGTCTGGATCCGCGGCGTCGGCCACCGGATCCGGAAGCAGGAGCATCACGGCCACGACGGGCAGGACCAGTCGCCGGGTGAGTCGTTGCGGTCTCATGAAGGACTCTCAGGCGAAACCGGTCAGTGTGCCGGTCGCATTGCCGAACGAATCGGTTTCGATTCCCAGTCTCTGGAGCATGGTCACGTACAGGTTGCACAGCGGAATCTTGCCGGGCTCGTACTTCAGCGATGTTCCGTGGCGGAAGCCGCCGCCGGCCACCAGCACCGGAAGATTGCGGTTGGAGTGGCTGCTGGCGTTTCCCATCCCGCTGCCGAAGAACACCGTTGTGTTCTCCAGCAGGGTGGTCTGGCCATCCCGCGTTTTTGCCAGGCGGTCGAGGAATCTTGCCAGGGCCCGGGAGTACTCGATCTCGATCAGCTTCAACTGGGTGATCTTCTCGGGATCCCGACCGTGGTGACTCAATGAGTGGTACCCGTCGTTGACGCCGTCGATCTGGAACCGGCCGTTGCCGCCGGGGATGTGCAGCGTGGCGATACGCGTCGAGTCGGTCTGCAGCGCCAGGGCCAGCAGGTCGAACGTGATTCGCATGCCGTCCAGTCGTTTGTCGCCTCCGCTCCCGCCGCCTCCGCCCTTGCCTCGCCGTTTCCGTTTCCCGTTGCCGACACTGACGCTCTCGCCGGCTGACGGCTTGGGTTGTTTCAGCCAGTGGCCGGCCCGCTTCAGTCGCTGTTCGGTTTCATCGATCGCATTGAGGTACTCGCGGAAACGGTGGCGGTCGGCCGGACCCAGTTGGCGGTCGATGCGACGGGCGCTGGCCAGGACCGCATCGAGGATGCTGTTGCGGGTGTCCAGTTCGCGGCGGCGCACTTTCTGCTCGTCAGCCGAGGTCTGGCGGAAGAGGCGGTCGAAGAGCACCTGGGGATTGCCGATCCCCTGCAGTTTCACCCCGTACCGGTTCCACGACCAGCTGTTGCTGCCACCGACATCCAGTGACAGAGAGGCGAACCGGGTCTGTGAACCGATGCGATCGGCGGCGTACTGGTCCAGAGAGTACATGCCGCTGCGATTGAAGCTGAACCGTTCACCGGTCAGGAATGCCTGGACGCCCTTGTGCCCGCCACCGACCCGGTGGTCGAGACCCTCGATGATCGTCCACCGTTTTCGCCGCGATTCCAGGGGTTTGAGCAGCTCGGGCATCTCGAAGTCGGTACCCGCTGTTTTCGGGAAGAACGCCGGAGCGTGCATCCCGTACTCGGTTCCGACACAGACCAGTCGCTGGGGATCAGCGGCTCGGGTTCGCTCGGCCCTGGACGCTCCGAAAGACATCGCCTCCAGCAGTGGCAGACCGATCGAGACACCGGTGCCGTGGAGGAACGTGCGACGGTCGAGTTTCAGGGAACGAAGTGACACCGGGCGTCTCCACGTGGGCTGGCGTCGGCGGGATCGTCGAAGCCCTTGGCCGAACAGGTCCATGCGATCATAACCGGTCTGACGCACCAGAGGGAACAGGCGGGGGGGCCGACGGTTGACACCCGCCGGGTCACAGATTTCGATGAGGCCCGACCGTTTTTTGGCGAGGCCCGTTGGAGGACCCACGAGATGTTGATTGGTTACGTCAGCGACGAACGCTACATCGCATTGCACGATGTGGCGGTACTGTTCGAGATGTCCGGCAGCGAACCGGTGCAGGTCCGATCGTTGGCCGATGGCTCGGTGAGGGCCGATTTGCCCGAGGGCCAATACTGCGTCACGCTCCGTCGCGACGGCTTCTCGGCGAAGCGGACGTCGGTCACGTTGCCGGTTGACGAGCCGTCCCAGTTCCGGCTGCTCAGTAACAGCCTGGTCGGCTACATGTGGCCCAAGTGTGTTCAGTCGGGCGAGAAGTCCGAATACCGGGTGCATGCGACCGAGGCCTATCGGCTCGACCTCT
>Ga0209034_10001314_pt1 | contig 12131 bp, 13 predicted proteins | sample MarorgKNORR_S2LV_2_FD_188219 | JGI IMG/M metagenome (GOLD analysis project Ga0209034, IMG submission 188219) | Marine microbial communities from the Southern Atlantic Ocean, analyzing organic carbon cycling - 250m_A/KNORR_S2/LV (SPAdes) (version 2) | ecosystem: Environmental > Aquatic > Marine...
GGATTTGAACCTGCGACCACTAGCCCCCCAGGCTAGTATCATACCAAGCTAGACCACGATCCCTGTTTTAGGCACGAATCGTGAAATTATTAAACCGTCGGATATAGTCGTAACAAAAAGAAAAATTTACATTTGTTGAGTAGTAGGTCTTACAAGAATTTCGTTCACATTCATATGTTCTGGTGATTGCACGGCAAATAAAATTGCATTTGCTATATCATCCGCATGTAGTCCCTGCATCTTTTTTGCGCTCTCGAGGAAAGGCTTGAGTGATTCGTCAGTAATTGTATTCAATAATTCAGTTTCTACCACTCCTGGCTCGATGCATGTGACTCGTATGTTTGAACGAACGCTAAGCTCTTGCCTCAATCCCTCACTAAAAGCGGCAACGGCATGTTTTGTTGCACAGTATACACTTCCTGCAGGAAATACAATTCTTCCTGCCACCGATGAAATGTTAACTATGTGGCCTGATTTTTTTTCTTTTAAATGTGGAATTACTGCAGCAGTGCAAAAAAGCACTCCTTTGATGTTTACATCAACCATCTGCTCCCACTCATCAACTTTCAGGTTTTTTACAAAGCTTAGTGGCATCAATCCTGCATTGTTTACTAAAATATCAACAGTTCCCCATTTTTTTACTGTCTGATCAACAAATGCATTACAATCATCTTTTTTCGTAACGTCAAGCTTTTGTGATAACACATCACCTCCAATCTTTGTTATTTCGTTTTCCAGCTGCTCCAGCTTATCAGTTCGTCTGGCTCCTATGGCTACTTTTGCGCCAGCCTTAGACAATGCCAATGCAGTGGCATAACCTATTCCACTGCTAGCTCCCGTAATAATAGCGACTTTACCATTTATCGTCATAAAGGGAAATTTTCAGTAAACGTTGTAAATGTGTTTTTAAAATATGATAGCTAATTTATTAGGAAAAAACCAAAACACTAGTAGTGCTAGAAGAAAAGTGTGCGTATTGTGGAGATATGACGGATATGCCATTTGAGTGTAATTACTGCAAGGATCCATTTTGTTCCGAACATAGACTGCCAGAGGATCATCGGTGTGTGAAGCTTACTCAACTCAGGGCAAAAAGATTTGGTGAGAAAAGAAAAATAATCCGTGATGGTGGAACTGGAAAAAAGAACAAATTCCGAAGAATGTTAGGTAGATTTGGCTAATAATTAGTAAATAGAACTTTCTGGATTCATTTTTGCACGCCTTGCTTGATAAAACAATGCAGCTGAAAGTGCAAGCAAACAAAATGCTGTGATAGTATGTGGTTCAGCAGTATGAGTGCCTTGACTTACAAAAAATGGTAAAAAAACAGTGTAAGCCACAGCAAATCCAACCATGGTTATACCTTGTATTGATAGTTTGAGCCATGAAGGAACAGGTTTTGCCGTTCTGCTAATAATCCTGCTTAAAATTTCAATGATAAATAATCCTCCTACTGGATAAATCGTTAATAAAATAAAATCAATAATATCAACTGAGCCTGGATGAGACATAACATCTACCTATTCTTTTATTGAGACCCTAAACTATGTGGTTTTCCATTTAGGATTCCAGATAGAATTGTTTCCTTTCTTTCTGCCATTTCCTTTCTAGAGTCAAGGATATATTTTTCCTCATCAAGTAAGACGGATTGGTTTGATTTTTCTAAAACCGCTTTTTCCAGCCTTAATTTTAGAAGTGCTGATGTTGTATCAGTCACCATATTTAGCATAACCTGATTGGTTTTTGCTTTAATACCATCATATTCTTCACTTTTCAAATTTTTAATTAATTCTGAAATTGAGTTGTAAAGATTAGAGTCAATTTCTTGTATTACATCAGTTTCAGATTCCCGTAAAACGAGTATATGTAGATTTTTTATATTGATTTCATTTTGTTCTGACATCGAAATACATCTAATAATCCTTAAATCACTGGGTTATTTTTGTTCTGTTGAAGAAAAGAAATTGCCATATAAAGTCATTGGTGGTAAACCAACTAGAATTGAATATTCTGCTGATGATATCTTTGCTAAAATTAAACAGGAAGAAATAAGATTCATCGATCTACAATTTACCAGTTTGCCCGGACGTTTTCATCATACTACAATATCATCTAACACATTTACACCTACCCAAATGGAAGATGGTCTGCCAAAACTTGATGGTTCTTCCATTGTAGGATTTACTAGTATTGATGATTCTGATTTGATACTAAAACCAGATCCTAACTCGTTTGCGGTAATTCCGTGGATTGCTGATCAAAAATCTGCAAGGATGCTATGTGACATTTATCGTGGAGCTGGAAGAGGTAGACTAGATACTGACCCTAGGGGCATATGCCAAAAAGCTGAGGAATACTTGAAGACAGAGGGATTTGATGAAAGTTTCTGGGGACCGGAAGTGGAATTCTTTGTTTTTGATAAAATTCATTGGGATGTCTTAACTCCCTATAAGGGCCAGTCATATTCTATCGAATCAAACGAAGCTCCATGGAGCCAAGAAGGAACTGGATACCCAATGGGATTGCAAGAGGGTTATTACCCCAGTACGCCATCAGATACATTGACCGAATACAGAAATGACTGTGTAGAAGTATTGAATGAGAATTTTGGGATTTTGTGTGATAACCACCACCATGAAGTTGCTACCGCTGGACAGTGTGAGATTGATATCAATTATGATAAAATGACGAATGCTGCTGACAGTGCACAATCTTACAAGTATGTTGTACGAAACATAGCGAAACAACACAAAAAAATCGCTACGATGATGCCTAAGCCAATCTCTATGGATTCAGGCTCGGGGATGCATACTAATGTCAGCCTTTGGAAGTCTGGAAAAAATACCTTCTTTGACAAAGATGATCCAATAGAGTTGAGTCAAACAGGGCGTTATTTTTGTGGTGGAATTATGAATCATGCAAAGGCATTAGCTGCGATTACGAATCCAACAACTAACTCGTATCACAGACTTGTACCTGGATATGAAGCGCCGGTTTACATAGCATGGAGTACTGCCAATAGATCTGCTACAATAAGAATTCCAGGTCATTTTAAAGGGGAAAAATATGCACATTTAAAAAGATTGGAATATAGAGTTCCTGATCCATCATCTAATCCATACCTTGTATTTTCTGCTGTTTTGTCTGCAGGTCTTGATGGAATAAAAAAGAAAACAGATCCTGGAGATCCAATTCATGAAGACATCTATAAAATGTCGAGAGTAGAGAGGAAAAAGAAAGGTATTGGAGTTCTGCCTGCTAACTTGGGTGTAGCTTTAGACGAACTTGAAAGCGATAGAAGTTTTCTAAACCCAATCTTTACAGATAATGTAGTTGACAGAATTATTGAACTAGAGAGAAAAGATCAGCGAGAAATTTCTATTAGACCACACCCTCATGAATTTTATCTATATTTTGATGTCTAGTTAAAGTATTGACTATAGCCGTGTTCTTGTATATAGTAAATTAACACCAGTGAGATGGTAATCAACGCAAATCCCAGAGCAATAAAAATTCCTCGCTTTTCATCCGATGTCATAGCCTTGAATAACAGGATGGCTCCAATCAATCCAAGAAATAATGTAGCAGTGCCTTGGATAACTATATCAAAAGATATGTCGGGTGTGATTAGCGGAAAAAAAGCACCCGCGAGCAACACAAAAATTGCTACCAAATAGCTGTACCGAGGAATTTGAGTAAAAATCGTACTTAGCGTAAAAGTTTTAGCTCTCTCAGGTTTTTCAGTTTCTTGAAAATGTTGTATATTCTCAGTAATCTTTTCTGGTTTAGTTAGTTTTTCTTCTTTATCTTCAGATTCTCTTAAAACTTTTTCAGATCTTATTCTTTCCTTTCGTCTTCTCATACGTGCCCATTTAGTCATCTTAACCACTCAGTACAGATATCATTTGTACATTACCAATCAAAAAACAGCTTTCTTAAGTTTTTGTAACAATTTTCATAAAATAATAAATTAGAATTACATCATACCGCCCATATCAGGCATTCCAGGTGGCATTCCACCCATTCCACCCATTCCACCCATTCCAGGTGGCATTCCACCTTCCGCTCCAGGTGGTGGGCCTGCTGATTTTGCTGTCGCAATAACATCATCAATACGTAAAATCATACATGCTGCCTCAGAAGCGGCAGAAATAATTTGGTGTTTAACAGCCAAAGGCTCAACAATATCACTTGATTTCATATCTATTACTTTTCCTTTCATTACATCAATGCCGGCCCATTTACTACCACTCAGCTGTTTTGAACGAAGTGAAGCAAGTGTATCAATTGGATCCATTCCCGCATTTTCGCTAAGTGATAATGGAATAGACTCTAAAGCCTCTGCAAATTTTTCTACAGCGAGTTGTGAACGGCCTTCAAGTGATTTTGCCCAACTTCTAATCTTGGTCGCTGCATATGTTTCAGGCACCCCACCACCAGCTATAATTGATGGTAATTCCATAACATCTTTTACTACCATAATGGCATCATGTACTGATCTCTCAACTTCATCCACAACTCTTTGTGAGCCTGCCCTTAGTAAAAGAGTGACAGATTTTGGATGTTTACAACCCTCAACAAATACCCATCTATCTTCTTCAATTTTTCTTTCCTCAACTAAACCGGCAGTACCCAAATCTTTTTCAAACAAGTCATCAAGATTTGTTATAATCCTTGCACCAGTAGCTTTTGCAAGTTTTGTTAAATCACTTTCCTTTACTCTTCTAACGGCAAGTATACCTGCCTTTGATAAATAATGTTGAGACGTATCATCAATTCCTTTTTGACAAAATACGACCGATGCTCCAGAACCAACAACTTTGTCAACCATTCTTTCAAGCATCCTGCTTTCTTCGTTTAGAAATGATTTCATTTGTTGTGGGTTTGAAATATTTATCTTAGCGTCAGTTTCCGTCTTACTAATTTCTAATGCAGTATTAATAAGAGCAATTTTTGCATCAATCATTTTTTTTGGCATTCCTGAATGAACCACTTCCTTATCAAGAACAATCCCTTGTAAAATTGAAGACTCTTCAATTGAGCCACCTGATTTCTTTTCTACTTTAATATCATCTATGTCTACTGTGTAATTATCGCCAGTTTTTTCAGCCACTGCTAACACGGATTTTACAATCATGTCGGCAAGTTGGTTAGAGTTTTTTCTTACTAATTTAGTTTGCATGGATGTTCTTGCAATCTTTTGTAAAGATAATTTATCATCAGGTGTTATAGGATCAGCAATTTCTTTTATGTATTGTTTGGCTTTATTCGCCGCTTTTCTATAGCCGTCAACAATTACTGTAGGATGAACTTCCTGTTCTAAGAGAGATTCGGCTTGTTCTAGTAGAGCACCAGCCAAAACTACAGCTGATGTAGTACCATCACCCACTTCGTTGTCGGTAGATTTTGCAATTTCAACTAGCATTTTTGCAGCTGGATGTTGAACATCAATTTCTTTGAGAATAGTAGCTCCATCGTTTGTAATTGTAACATCTCCTAACGAATCAACAAGCATCTTGTCCATGCCCCTTGGGCCCAAACTAGTACGAACTATTTCAGCAATAATTTTTGCTGCCGAAATGTTATTTTTTTGTGCATCTTTACCCTTAGTTTGAGTTGCACCATCTTTGAGCAAAACAACCGGCATATTTACGCTTGAAGCCTGAACTGACATGTTAGTAGAGCTTGATTTGCCTATTTTATACTTATTTTATTTTATGCCTCAAAGAAATAGCTATTTTTTAATTGGTAAAAATAAGACAAACACTATGACAGATAATTCAAACAAAGACGCTTATGATGAAGTTTTTGAGAGTTTGGAAAAACACAATAAATGGTTTGAAAATTCTGTTCCTCTGATCGCAAGCGAAAACATTCCAAGCCCAGCTGTGAGAGAAGCAATAATTTCCGATTTTGGCAACAGGTATGCAGAAGGCTGGCCTGGAGAACGAGTTTATGCTGGCTGTAAATACATTGATGAAGTTGAGATTCAATGTATGGATCTTGCTAAGAAACTATTCAAATCCGAGTTTGCAGATGTAAGACCGATTTCTGGGGTTGTTGCTAATTTAGCAATCTATTCAGCTTTTTCAAATCCGGGTGATGTAATGATTGCGCCATCAATTCCAGCTGGTGGGCATATCTCACATGGTAAAAAAGAACATTCTGGAACTGCTGGTCTTGTCCACGGTTTAGAAATTGAGTTCTTTGCATTTGATTCTGAAGAGATGAATATTGATGTAGAAAAAACAAAGGCAAGGGTTGAAGACTTGAAAAAGCAAGGTAAACTACCGAAAATAGCTATGTTTGGTGGTTCTGTGTTTTTATTTCCGCATCCAGTCAAGGAGTTAGCTGACTTTCTGAAAAGCTATGATATACATATCAATTATGATGCTGCTCATGTTGCTGGATTAATAGCTGGAGGAAAGTTTCAAGATCCGTTAAGAGAGGGAGTAGATACTATGACTATGAGTACCCACAAAACATTGTTTGGACCACAGGGTGGACTAGTTCTAGCATCTGAGAAAGATGCTGAAGCAATAAAAAAAGCAACATTTCCTGGACTTACCAGTTCCCATCACATACATCATATGGCTGCAAAGGCGATTACGTTTGCGGAAGCATTAGAGTTTGGAAAAGATTATGCTGCACAAACGATCAAAAATGCAAAAGCATTAGCTGTAGCACTAAACAATTTTAATTTTAAAGTTTTAGGTGAGAAAAAGGGCTTCACGCAATCACATCAAACAGTTGTAAACGTGTTAGATTATGGTGATGGAGGTAAAATTGAAGCTGATTTGGAAAAGGCAAACATCATTGTAAACCGCCAGTTAATTCCTGGTGATCTGAAAGCCAAGAGACATTACATGCACCCAGGTGGGATTAGGCTTGGAAGTTCTGAAGTAACACGTTTAGGAATGAAAGAGTCAGAAATGCAACAAATCGCGTTGTTCATCAAACAGATAGTTATTGATAAAAAAGATGCAAAGGAAGTTGCAAAGGAAGTTGCAGAATTACGAAGAAATTACCAGAAAACTCAGTATTGTTTCGACAACAAACTTAGTGCATATGAATATGTAAAACTAAGATAATTTTATCCAGAACCTACATTCCTGTTTTTTCTGTTTCTGGTTTTTATGGTTCCCCATGTTTCTTTCTTAGTCTGAGTTTTTGAGCCTTTGCTATGTGCTTTTTCTGTGTGACGTTTCAGTCGATCTGGTGAAGAAAACTCCAGATCACATTTTTTACATTTTGTTTCATCCTTGTCTTTATTACCAAATAGTCCCATTTCGCTCTATTAGTATGGACTTAGTTTCAAATAAAGTAGATCGTTTGGGAATTAAACGCCTGAACTCTCAGCCTTTGTAAGATCCAAAAAGACTTTATCCCCTACTGAAAGACCGAGTTTTTTGTATTCAATCATATCCAGTTTTAGGGATGTAGTATTGCCCATCATACCAAGTCCTCCGCCAGACATCATTTTGTTAAGCTCTTTGGCCATATCATTCATGTTAGAAAATCCCATAACATTACTCTTACCAAATGGAGAAGATAATGGTCCGTTATTTTCTTTCATGTCTTTTTTTGAAGATAAAGAAACTATCACATAAGGAGAGGCATCTGGTGCGGCATCAACACGTACTACAACATACTCTTTTCTCATACAAATCACACTACTTTTGAGTATTTTATTGTAACTTGTAAAAACTTCTAATCTTGGTTATCAGAACTGCTGGAGCAATGAAATACATTCCGATGTTTAATAGAATGACTGCAATTCCGTATCCTAGCATATCAGATTCAGAGTCAATATCTGCATATTGTAATAATGTTAATGAGGTCAAAAGTGGTGTTATTGTCAATTTCACAACTTCTTTGAATATTGGGTTTTCTCTTTCATAGTCAGCAATTATGGGACTAAATGAATAATAAAATTGGTTGAATCCCATCATAAATGCGGAACCAGATTCCGTTTGTAGTACAACATCGTCACGTATTTCTCGTAATTGTTGAACTTGTGGGGCAAGCTCAGAGCCATAAGATGCCGTAGCTATCAGGCAACCACTACCAACCCTTGCTGGTGGTGGTGTTTCAATCTCTTTTTGTGCCCTTGCATCAGCAATAATCCGTTTAAAAATTGGTTCACTAGCAAATTCTATTGGTTGCATCTTTCCATTCATCATAATTTCAAAGTCTTTTACTACTGTATCAAACGAATTTATTTCATATCTAAACCAATCTGCGACATTGATATAGATTACAGAGTAGTTAAGTTCGGAATTAGTAAAGTGGATCTGCATTATTTTAAATTTAACAGTTTCTGTTTGTGTTTGGTAATTCTGGGTCGAAACCATAAGGTGAGCATATCTTCCATTATCATTTTCAAATATGTAATCGCTTAAAATCATGGGTCTATCGCCCGCTTGTATTGAAAAGAATCCTGGGCCAGGTTCAGTGCCGGTAATCCTTACGTCTCTCTCTTCAGAAAATATCAAAAGTTGAGGTCTGAATCCAGTTTCGTCTATCTGGATTTGTACATTATGTTCCTCTGGAGTGGGTTCTACTATCAAGCTGAGATGTTCTCCTGTTCCTTCTTCAACAACAGCCCATCTGTATGGAAGAGTAAATGACACTTTATTTTTTGTATCAACAAACTTGTCTACAAGACCTCCAGTAACGAATGATTGTTCTACAATTGAGTTGTTTCTATCAGGTCCAGGAAAATCGGCAGTTGAAAAAGAATCAAGTATTCTGGCTTTTATAATCGTGGCTTTCGAAACATCTAGTGGTGCATCATTTCTATCTGTTGGAATGTTTGCAATATTATCAAGTGCGGCAATACTATGCGTACCCGGTATCAGTCTTCCAAAGACTGTATATTCTGCGTCAAGAAAATTTGAATCTTTATGTACTATAAAAAACTGTGAGCCTGCACTGTTTTTATCATGACTTCTTGCCATAGAAATCATGCCACGGTCGTGTTGTAAGGTATTGAATTCTTCATTGATGCTGTATCCCGGCCCTCCTGTCCCCCATAAACTTCGATCAATCTCAAGATCTTTGGTGTTTGGATCGCCTGTCTGAATCATAAACCCAGGAATTATTCGATGAAAAACTATACCGTCATAGTAACCACTTTCAACCAATTTTAGAAAATTATTAACTGTGTTAGGGGCATCTTCAGGAAATAACTCAATCATAAAAGTTCCATCATTCATAGTAATGAGAACTGCCTTCTGTTTCATTTCATCTATCTCCATTTGAGTATATTCTTTTTCTCCAACCGGTGGTGTGAAACCAAGATCTCCAACTGCGCTTTGTGCAAACATACTACCTGCAAAACCAATTGTAAGTATAGCAAAAACCATAAAAAATTTAAAATTCATGATGATGCTTTTTTACAACTCCAATAAAAGCTAATCCTAGGATTAGTTTTTATCAAGTTAAAATTATGTCACTGTGTGGAAGTAGAAGAAAAAATTCAAGCACATGTTCTTTCAGTTTGGAAAGAAGGTAGAGGGTTTTTCAGTGGAAAAGGTCGAGAGGGAATGTTAATTTTGACTAATAGGCGTTTGTTATTTGTTAAAAAAACAGAGGCGGGTATGAAGTGGTGGGGTGCTATAAGAACTAGACAAATAGTTAGGTTGCTACAGCACAAGGATGTGATGGTTGTAGAAGATGGATATACTGAAGAAAGTTTAAGGATTGATTTAGAAAATAAGAAAAACCAAAGAATTAGTTTTAATGATATTTTACATATTGAATCAAAAGAAAAAGTTTGGGCTAGTGTATTGTTTTTAGATATTATTGAAGATGGTAAAGAAAAGAAAATTCAGTTTGCTGTTGTGCAAGATTGGGTAAAATATCCACTTAGCGCCCCAACAAAATTTTTGAAGGTTGATTGGTCAAAGTTTGTAAAATATATTAAAGACAAACAAATTGTAACGAAGTAAAATGGGTAAAGTTTTTGCTGTTGGTGTTGGTCCAGGATCCAAAAATTATGTAACGGAAACTGTAAGAAAAACTGTTGAAAAAGCTGATGTTGTTGTAGGTTACAAATACACACTTGAAGCGATATCAGATTTGATTAAAGATAAAAAAATTCATGTAATTACAATGGCAGATCAGGAACAAACGTACCAAAATGTTAAGAAAGAATTAGGAAATGGAAGTTTGGTTGTTCCATTCACTGGCGATGTAAATTTTTCTGAATCTGAGGTTGTCGATAGGTTGGTTGAGATTTTCGGTGATGTTGAGTTAGTCCCAGGAATTAGTTCTATTCAGGTTGCTGCGTCAAAAGCTCGGGTGCCATTAGATAAATCAAAAGTAATCACAATGCACATTACCACATCTATTGAAGAAAAAAAATTAGAGTTGCAAAAAGCTGTGATTGATGAGCAAAACGTTATACTGATTCCTAGACCGTGGCCAAAAGACCCTCAAAAACATTTTATGCCATCAGAGGTCGCATTTTATCTTAAGAAAAATGGTTTTGACACATCAAAGATTCCAGTTTATGTCTTCGAGTCTCTAACTAATGGAAAGGAACAGACGTTTTCTGGATTTGTTTCCGAGTTAGAGGGAAAGGAGTTTTCTGACCTATCAGTAATGGTAATAAGCCAAACAAAACCAGAATCTTACATTAATTTTGAATCATTATGAGAAAGTCATTGTCTGATGTAGCATTAAAAAAGATTTTAGAGACAGCTAATGAACGTGATCTGTTCATAGTCGGGCATATGTATATTGAGAATATGATTGACCGGATATTGGAGAAAAAATTCAATATTCCTTCAAAGTCGATCGATAGTACATTGTTTACATTAAATCTAAAAATGGATATATTGACAGAATCCAGCCTGATCAAGGGAAATGTGAAGAAAAATGTCGAGTTATTAGCCAGAATTAGGAATAGGTATGCGCATAAACTAGAGCCGAATGAGCAAAGGATAACAAATTACATTCGGGAGCTACAATACCTCGGACCAACACCTAAACTTGGCGGCAAATATGCGAAATATCGAATTTGTGTAATAAGGACATTTTCGGTTTTAGAAAAAATATTAAGAAAATAAGTGGTTATAGAACGTCTACGAATATTTCGTCAGATTTGAGAGTGTTTTTGATTAAATCTGGAGCGATTGTAAGGTTGAACTTCTTCGTATTTCCATGAATTCCTTGATGTATCATCTTGCCAGAAATAAGGCCTGATAGCTCTATTTCATTAAGCATTTGCGTAACTCGTCTCTGAGTGAGGGTGTTTTGATGAGTTGTTTTACAAAGTGATTTGTAAGCGCTGTAGATGTCACCAGTTGAGATGTTTGGGGATTTCATTATGGTAATTACAAGTAGTTTCTCATGTAGTGAGAAGGCGTTAAGTTGTTGAGATTCCTTATCTATCTCAATTCTTTGAGATGCTAAACGTATGTGTTCGTCTGTTATGGCTTTGTCCTGTTTTAATTCTGCAGTCTTTGCAGCCACATCCAATAATTTTATTGCCCTTCTAGCGTCTCCGTGTTCTCTACATGCTATAGAAGCACATAGATTCAAAGCGCCGCTTGAGACAACGTCTTCCTCAAACGCTAGTGGTATCCTGTCTTCTAAAATTTCTTTAATCTCATTTGTCTCGTATGCTGGGAAAACAAGCTCTTCCTCACTAAGTGTGCTAATCACTCTTGGATCTAATTCGTCTTTGAATCTCACGTCGTTAGAGATTCCAATTAGAGATAGTGAGCCGTTTTTTAGTTTTAGGTTTGCCCTAGTAATTGAGTAGAGAACATCTTTACCAGTTTTGTCAACAAGTTTGGCAAGATGATCAATTTCATCTATTACAAAAACGGAATTAATTTTGTTTTTATCTATAATGTAAAGAATACGATTGAAGACTTCACTGATTGATAGTCCTGTGTTTGGTAACCAAAGTTTGTCATCGGGTGTCTTTTTTGATTTAAGGCCGAGTTGTCTACCCAAGTCAACTAACACATTGTAAAGGTTTGATTGGTCCTTCGCGTTTGTAGTTGCTATCATAATTTGGTGTGAGTTTTTATCTACTCTGTTTTGAATTTGGTTTAATACTTTTTTTACAACAAGTGTTTTACCAGTTCCTGGTTTGCCGTACACTAACAAGTTAG
>Ga0209034_10001315_pt1 | contig 12123 bp, 10 predicted proteins | sample MarorgKNORR_S2LV_2_FD_188219 | JGI IMG/M metagenome (GOLD analysis project Ga0209034, IMG submission 188219) | Marine microbial communities from the Southern Atlantic Ocean, analyzing organic carbon cycling - 250m_A/KNORR_S2/LV (SPAdes) (version 2) | ecosystem: Environmental > Aquatic > Marine...
AACTGTTCACCTGTTTTACCTCCTAAGGTTTTCAGTATATAAGACTCCATTTGTCCGGACATAGCAAGTTGTTTTACTGATTTAATGACATCCTTCTTGGTTGCGAATTTTTCTTTTAAAGCTGCTTTCATGAGAGCCTTTAAGTTCTTTGCTCCTTGAAGGGCAGGGTCAGAGTTTGCAAGCTCTTTTACTTTTGACATTACATAATTGTTGTACTCACTCTCTCTGAATTTTTTAAGCACCCAGTAAGGATAGTGGGTGAAGTCATGTTCCCCATTTTCATCTTCCCACTTGCCAGCCCAGTTCACCTGCATCAGCCCTCTTTTATCAATCGGAATACGAATGCTTGACCTGTTATACTCATCAGGAGCGGAAAGAGGTATTTGTAGATATTTTCCTGGAATAATTTCAACATCTTCAAAGCTTACGCCATAATGATCAAGCGCTAGTGCAAGGCCAGCATTGGGGAACAGGCGGCTTTCATACTTGCCAACAAGCGGATATCTCCTGCTTATTCCATCGTCCTCTGCCACGGTTTGAAAAAAGTAGGTTCCCTTGCTTGATTCAATTAACTCATCAACAGGAGGGTCAATATCATAGAAATCATTAATAGTTTCAAATTCACCAGGTGTTATTATTTTAAAAAACCCTTTCTTTTCTAAGATCATCAGCCTGGCATCTTTTTCTTGAGTTCGTTTTTTTACTGGCATCTTTTTCGAAGGCTGAGGGAAGAAGGTATAGCCAAAGTATATATTTTTTGCTTCTGCTGCCGCATTTGCCAGATCAATATCTGGGTCAGGGAAAAGATCCTTAATCGCTTTTAATGTTAAAACGCTGTCATTAACACTGGTAACATCATTGTATTCCAGTTTTCTATCTTGGCGTTCAATAAAAAAAATATCAAAAGCAAGAGCATTCATCTGATGCTCTTTTGCAGCTAAGATTGAGGGAATATGTTTCTCCCTGCTCCATGGCCACCTACCAACAACCTGAAGGCTTTTACTGTCCATATCCAATGTTGCAATATCATTTCTTGTTTCAATTTTTCCTCTGTTTAGGAACCTAAGGTCGAGCAATTTATTTTCCATTCCCTCATAAAGCTCAAGCCAGGTCAGAAAAACAAAAATGAACGCAACTCCAAAGGCAATAATGATATATGGATAGTCTTTTTGCATACTGATGTTATCTAGTCATAGATAGTAGGCGTGATAAACATAAGTAGTTCCCGCTGCTCTTTTTGGACCGAGGTGGTTTTGAAGAAGTAGCCAATAACGGGGATTGCACTTAATATTGGAACGTACTTTTTGTTTTGAATAATATTGTCTGCTATAAGCCCACCAATAATTACGGTCTCACCATTAAAAACAGAGACCTGTGTCTGAACAGTTCGCTTCGTAGATCTAGGCTTATCGGTCGATATTTCTGCAGCAGAAAGTAGTGCCTCTACAGTGGCATCAACTAAAAGAGTAATAATATTGCCTTCATTTATTCTAGGCGTTACCTGAAGCTTTATACCAATATCCTTTTCTTGTACCGTATTCATTGCACCATAAAAACCGCCCATTCCCGTGAAATTGTTAGCGGCATTTGTCTGGTTCGTTGAGCTTGAGCCAGAAGTATTTGTATTTCCTGAATTAAGTCCCTCAATATATACTGTCGTGGAAACCTCTGTTACCGCCTGATGATTATCAAGCGTGGTAACCTGAGGGCTTGACAGTAGCTTACTCCGGCCTCTTGCCTGCATTATCTTAAGCGCTGAGCTAAGCTGTGTTGCATTAAGCGTGGCGATCGTGATATTATTCATACTGATTGGGAAATTAACCGTGTCATTGGCATTGCCGCCTAGCTGAACGGGGTTATTGGTCCAGTCAACGCCATAAGACTTTGAGGTGTCTAGCTGCGTCTCAATAAATTTAATTGCAATGTTGATGTTTTTAATCGGTTTGTCTAGCTGTTTCACCATTTTCAGGATGCGAGAAATATTTTCTTGCACGTCAGATACGATGGCCATATTGGGAGGCCCGGTCTGTCCTGACATAGAGGCAACTGGTAAGAAAGACTGTACCGTTCCTCTGGAGGTTAGAACCGTCGACAGCGGCGCTTGAAGATCATTAGAGTTAATATACTTTAGCCGGATCACTACAGACTCAAGCTCTCCAATAAGCTGCGTGTCAAGGTCTTTCACAATGATAATATTATCCTGCACAAAATAACTATAGTTGTTTGGCTTAAGAATTGCATCTAGAGCAGCCTTGACGGTTACATCCTCTAGATTAGCGGTGATTGTATCCTCAATATTGGGACTGATGACAATATTTAATCCTGTGAGCTCTCCAATCATAGTCAGCACATTTCTAATGTCAGAGTTTTTAAGGTTTATAGACATTTTGTCCATAAGCCTATAGCGCTCGTTCTCTTGCTCAGACAGGTCAATTTTTGAATATGCAGGATCACTCCACTGACATAATGCGACAGTTTGTATTGTAATTATTATTATAATTAATAACTTATTATGCATCTAGTTTCCTACATTTCTTGTGACTGTAGTGTTGCCATTTCTAAAGGTGATCTGATCGTTTTCAATCCTCTCAATTAATATATCATTGTTTAAATATTCGCCCTGTCTAAACCTTCGATTATCAATCAAAACAACCTTTTCATTATTAAACTCTGCAACGATTTCAACGTTATATCTTTCCAGGTTTTTTAGCAGTATTGATTTTTCAATATCTTGTTGTTTTTCACTGTTTATTGATCCACTTTCAACATCCGCCTCGCTGGATAAGGCGACACTGTTAAACGGATTTCTTTGCCATCCCACAAGCTGAGAGGTGGACCTAGAGGATCTTCTTTTTGTTGTGGGCGCTGAGGCAACAGAAGCAGCTATTGGCGTACTTGTTTTCTGCGCAGAACTTTCTGCGACGACTTTTTTAGTTCTTTGGGTTTTTGCTTTCTGTGGTTTTTTTGAACTTCCAGATGACTGATTTACCTGATCAACAATCATAATTACCACGGAAATACCCAACCCTATTAATAGATTTCTAAGTCTAGGGGTCATGACGACCAGTAATTTAAACTAAAACGTGGTTTAACTAACGGAAAATATTATAAAAGCTGACAATCAATAAATCACAAAAAAGCGTTATAGATTTTTAAGTTTTTTTTCGAGTAGGGAAACGGCAAAGCTTTGGTCTATATCTTTTCCTGTTTTTTCTTTAATGTATTTAACTATCTTGACAATATCAACTATGCTCGTTGCTCCTGTTTGTTGTATTGCCTCCAAGACAATCTCTTCATCTGTGATTGCTGCCGCGGAGTCTTTATCCACTGAGGAGACATTGTTATTAGCGTTGTTCGTAGAGCCAGCAAAACCTTGATTATTTTTAATAATACCCATGTTGTCGTTACTATTTTTTGTATAAATGTAGGAGATGAATGAAATTTTTTGTTCTCCCTCATTATAGGGGTTTTGAGATATCTGTATGTTGCTTATCGTAAGATAATAGTTTGTAAAGGATAACTGATCTAGAAAATTACCAAAGTCAATAAAGCTGCCTCTGAGTTCAACATCTATCGGATATTTCTCTACAATGAGAGTCTCTTGAGTCTCAGGGACTGTAATTTGTTTTTCATCTAGCGGGGCCAGGGAAGGATTAAAATTATCTATGGCAAGTTTATTTTTCTCGATAAGACTAAACAACATCTTAGTAACATTGTCGAACTGACTATCCGTTGGAATTTTATTAATTAAAGTAGTTAGATCTTCCTTTAGCTCTGTCCATTCTTTTTCAATCAAAGGAAATTTATTTTTAATCTGAGAGTATTTACTTTTTTCACTTTTCAACTGGTTGTAGCTATTGCTTATGTTTTCTAGAGAGTTGTTTAGTTCGCTAAAATACATAAAATACCAACCTGCGCATGAGAGGAGCACAAAACCAATTATCCCAATAAAAAGATTTTTTTGTTTATCCATTATAGTTCACATTTTAGCTCAAAAGTCATATTATCAATGTCCATTCCGCTTGTTGTCTTTTTATTAATCACGTCAATCTTTTTAAATAGTCCAGAATATTCAACCTGATTGATGAAATTTGAAAAATATCGTTCTTTTAATGCTGGATTAGCAACGATGGCACCTGTAACTCTGGCGAAATCCTTATTCTCATCAACAATAGTGATCACCTTCTCCAATGAGTTGCCCACATGGATCCAGTCACCACGTTCCCATCCTCTTTGAAATGAAATCATATCTAGGGTTATTTCTTTCGGGGTATTATAACTGAAAAATCTCATTACACTGATACTTAGATTAGAAAGTTTTGACTCCCTCAGCAAAAGATCTAACTGTTTTGTGATAATATTTTTTTCTGCAGATACTTTTTCAAACTTATTTTTTATGGGTGCAATGCTAGAGGCCTGAGACTTTATAGTACTTAGCTTTGACTCCATGATCTCATGATTGTGATTTGTCCAACCAGAAAGAGCGATAACCCCTATCAATATTGCGGCTGCAGCGGGGATACTAAATTTATTTCCCAGCCTAAATTTTTCTGATTCTTTGAACATATCTGGGAGAAGGTTAACAGTTTTATCTATATTAAGCGCGGCGCCAACTGCTAGCGTTAATGCAGATTTAGACAGATCAAAATTTTCTCTCTCCTCTTCATCAGGAAAGAATGCAATATTTTTTATAGGATCTAGATATTCAACATTTACATCGAGCTGGTTCTTTAGGTATTCATCCAAGAATAATATTTCTTCACCACATCCGCTTAAAAATATTTCCGAGATATTATCCGATGGGAATGTCTGGGTCATGCTGTTGAGGGCTCTTTCTAGTTCCTGGTCCCAGCTCTCAATTACAGGACGCATGGCCTCATCCTGAGGTTTTTTCTGCATGCTTATGGAATTATCTTTTGTATCTGACTTTAAGATCGACGGAGGCACCCTGCACCAGTCTCGCTTGTCCCACTTTGCCTTGGAAGAGGCTGACCTATATTTCCATGCATCAGTGAGGTTTTGAATGCCAAGGTCTAAGGGGACTATCGCATCCGGAGAGCCCTGATTATATCCCAACAGAAAACTTTCAACCTCACCCATATGAAGGATGAGGATTATATCATGTTTTTTCCCGGGATAGTTCCACCGGAAAGCACTGAGAACCGCCTGCGCTGCCGGAGGCCACAGTCTCACATCCCAGTTTTTTCCTGAAAGCGTATTGGCAGGTGACTCCATGTAGTCAGCATTTGCAACGCCTATGATATTTTTCCCTTGTTCAAGCTCAATCGCATCAAAAATAATATCATCGGAGTTGAACGGGAGATTCTTTTTAGCATCATATTCTATAATCATTTCTCTCTCTTTTTTATTTTCAAGAGGAACCATGACGGTCTTTAAAAGAGCGGAGGTGTTATTCATCGTAAACGATATAGGTATTCCAGAGTGCAGTTTTTTAATTATTCCTGAGGAAACCTTACTCCCTTTTTTCTCTAGTTTTTTTGTTAGTTGATCATATGCTTTTCCAATAGCTACTGAAAAACCAGTGGGATTTCTTTTTGGATCAAGCTTTGCTTTGTTTGCTGAAAATTTGTCTGAGCCAATAATAGATTTTATTCCACCTTTATCCTGGATCAAGGCAGAGTAAATATGCCCCTGGTCCAGGGCAATCCCCAGAAGCAATTTTTCTTTTTTAAGAGGCGGGGTGCTGACATTAGCAGGGTAGGAGCCGATACTTCTTTTTAACCTTTTCTTCCTTCTCTGGTACCATTTACTATCTTCTTCATCTTCTAAAATTTCTTCTTCTAGCTCATCATCTTCTTCATCTTCTTCGTCCCCGTACAGGTCACCAATAACATCGTCCTCAGATACTGACTCTCCAATTTTTCCGCTGCCTTCTTTTTTTCCTCCTTTTCTGAGGATGTCAAACAATTTGTTAACGGCAACATCTTTTTTCTCTTCCGGCTCTTCTTCTTTTTCTTCCTTGGTTACTTCTTCTTCCGGCTCTTCTTCTTTTTCAATGAGACCATCTGGAACCTTTCCACCAATTGTATTTTCTACAATGGCTAGGCTAACAACTTCTTCTTTTTCGCTCATCATGTTAAGTAAAAGTTGGTGGCAAAGTTTGTTTATTTTTCTGGGATAGCCCTGGGTCTGATTGTGGATCGCTCTTAAAGCCTCCTCTGTAAAATACTCTTTGTCACCACCACCTCTTTCTGTTAGCCTGTGCTTTATAATTCCTTCTGCTGATTCATAATCAAGAGGCCCTAGTTCAAAGTTGAATGTTATCCTGTCTTCAAAATTAGGGTACTCATGAATGATTGAGGTCATCTCTGGCTGACCGAAGATCACAAGCTGTAAAAGCTTAAAATCATCGGTCTCAAAGTTTAAAAGCGTGCGAAATACATCTAAAAACTCACCCTTTAAATTTTGCCCCTCGTCAATTACCAGTACGAGAACTCGTCCTTCTTCTACGCCTGCATTGATCAGATGGTGCTCGATCTGGTTTCTGCAGTCTATTACTGAGGCACCTGCCTCTTCCTCAATACCAAATAGATCAACAAGATGCTGTAAGAGAACGAGCTCAGACTCAAACTTTGGATCAAGAACAGGGTAAAAATCAAATTTTACATCGTCTTCAGACGCAAAATTCTGAATCAGCTTTCGGCTTATCGTTGTTTTTCCTGTCCCAATACCACCTCGAACAACAGACAAACCTCTGCGCATTCTTATAGCAAGCTCTAACCCCTCAAGGCACTGCTTGTGTTCTTTAGCAGGGAAGAATAGATCTGGATTTGGGGATGTGGTAAACGGGTCAGCTTTTAGGCCGATTGACTCAAACAGTTCCAAAATTTCCTCTGGGTAATATTTTAAAAATAACCAATACTAGAATATATCATAAATGATCCTGAAACAAGCAGAAACAAGCCGAAGGGAATACGATATTTCATAAACGTTGGGTCTGTCATATACACCCGGTTTGCCTGCCGCTCAAGAGAAAATATTGCTTTTGGCGTTAGTAGCAGCATAAGACTAAAGATTAGAGCTAAGACCCCAATAATAATTATATATTCTGTTGACTCATTGATCAGTGAATAGATAATAAAAATAGCAGCTCCAAATAGACCGATTCCAAAGGGGACGCGGTACTGCATAAACGTTGGGTCTGTCATATAGATCTTGTTTGCCCTTCTTTCAATGGAAAGTATTGTGTTTGGGGCTGTCAACAGGAGAACCCCGAAAAATATGGCTATAGCACCAATGGCGAGTATGTATATCATACTTTTTCCTTAATCAACTAGTCTTAAATATAGGTATAAAATTACTTTTTATGTTCGGAAAGAATCATGCCCTATTTTAATAACTTCTTATAAAAGAGATAGAAATTATTATTATAATCAAATAAGACATTCCCTCAAACTTTCACTAACGAAAGTTGCTTGGACTTTTATAAACAACGAAATATTTGAGCTCGTTTGTTCTATAATAGTTATATTAATCAAATTTTGCAGTATACAATCTATTTCTAATGGTTTAAGAATATGTTGTGTTCTTAATGATAAAAAATGGTTTTCAAGAGCATTGATTATGGCTCTACGTTGGCAGTTAATCATTGCTTCTTCTGAGGTTTCCATTTCATTGAATTCATAGTTGAATTCACCAATCAGTGTAGCTGTTTCCTGTCTGTTATTTTGGGAATAAGCTAAAAATAAAAAACAGATAATAATAATTAAGATCTTTTTCATAAATGTTTTTGGTTACAACATAGGAAATATAAGCCTAAAGACTTCATTAATTCACTATCTCTAGTACTCAAGATATGATCCTGGAATAATCATGTTTTGAAAGCCATAGGGAGTGCCAAAAATTGGTGGTAACGAACCCTTAGAAATAGTGCTGGCTGACAAACTAAGTCCATAAGCTGAAACTAGTGACCCTACAATAGATGATGAACCCGAAACATTGCACGTGTGGGCCAGACTATAGATCGCTCCATAAAAGCTTGTATTATTACTAATCGATGTGATTCCGCTTTTATTTATAGATAGTCCATATATGGTACTGTTATCGGTGTTAAGCCCTGCGCCACTATATAGAATAACAGAACTGTTTAAGTTTGAAATTCCGGTTCCCAAAGTTGAGCCATTTTCGACTGATATCTGACTATTTGAAATTATTTCAATATTTCCTGATAACGTTGTTGAATTAAATATGATATCACCTGATGCTAATATTTTTCCAGGACCATAGACCGTACAATTGTTAAAAATAATATCATTACCATTTTGTATAGTACTATCAATGTATTCATTATATAGTGTTATATTGGAACTATTGATAGTTAGCACAGAAGAACTGCCGCCTGTTTCTTCTTCTGGTTCTTGATAAAATTCAACCTTTATTTCCCACCAATAGCTTGCTCCCCCAGGAGTATAATTAATAGCTGAAGAAGGATAGACACTAGCGCTCACAATAGTACTGCTCATATTTACACTTTGGCTACCGCTAAATTCAAGGTCCCAGTTTCCATCATCTCCTGCACCATACATTGTTCCAAAGTTGTGCCCGCCAATGGTAACATTACTTAAATTCTCGTTAGACCCGCTGAAATCTCCCCTGACCCAGATATTTTTTATAATTATATGGTCATCTGATTCTGCGTCACCGCTTAAATTAAAGTTCCAGCTCCGTGTGCTATTATTTGTATTCTCTCCATGTTGTAGGGTAAAGGCGCCTTCCTCACTTCCGCCACCACTGGTTTCTTCACTTGCTGTCTGTTCACAGCCACCTGTAGGTGGGAACTGAATATTATCGATGAACCATCCACCACTGCACCCACAGCATCCGTCTATGGTATCATATTCAAAGCGGATCTTTGTATTTGCGGTTCCGCTTGATGCGGGAATATTAACTGTATGGGTGATCCATTGCGATTGGGTATTCCAAAAAGATTCGGTATAGTTAACTAATGTTTGCCAACTGGAGCCTCCATTATATGAGATCCTCACATGCTCTCTGTCATAATAGCCGGTTTCATTACACATCCAGGTATCGAATATCAAGTTTCCCCCAGCACTGGCATCGAATACCGGACTCTCAATATAACTATGTTCCATACCGCTGCTACCGCTGTTAGGTGCACCATATGCTTTACTCCCAAGGTTTGCTCCGTTACCTGCACTGTTAGAGATATTCCAGGTATTTATACCACTTATGGTTCCTTCTGTCCACCCGGCTGCACCGTTTTCGAAATCTACTATAGGACAAGGGTCTGGTTCACTACCACCAGCTCCTGTATCTCCTCCTTCTGGAAGAGTACTTAGTAGTGTAGTAAAATAACTACTATTATGTAGTGGAATGGCAGGTAAAGGCTCTGGGTGCTGGGTGCCACCTGAGCCCGTTGAGGTGTATGCGGTACCAGTTAGGTTAGCACCTGAAATATTGCCATTATAGTAAATATCGCCATTTACTGTGCCTCCTGATTGAGAAAAAGACCCTACATATGGATCAGCTATAGTGGTCCAGGTTGCTGTATTTCTATTTGCATTATGCCCATTTCCAGTTTTGTCATAGGCTATATTTCCTGTGCCCTCATCAAAATCCCAATAAGCCACCAAACCTGTTTCATTGCCTGTTAGTTTATTATTCATGTTTGCCTGAATTTCTGACTGAGTTCTGGCGACATTCCATATTCTAACCTCATCTATTTGACCTTTATGATGATAGCCGTATCCAGCATGCCCAATTGTTACAGGATCTGTACTTGTAGATGGGGTTGTTACTGGAGAAGTATCGGTTCCAGCCGAAGGATCTAGTTGGCCATTTAAATATAGTTTAGCAGTACCACTGCCTCTGACAGCTGCCATATGATACCATTGACCAAGTTGTACTGCAGTATTAAAGCGAGCATCGGTTCCTCCTCCGGATCCATATTGTTGGAATAAGAAAATCCCATCTTGATGATACCAGACTCCATAATTACGCGGGCCAGAGGCACCTTTTCCAACGACTCTTGTCCAACCCCCAGAATGATTATCTATTTTAAACCATACCTCTACACTCATATCACCAGGAATCCTCAAGGCTGTATTATCAGGAACTACAGCTTGATCATTGCCATCAAAGTTCAGAGCCTTCCAAGGGATACCATTTCTATTACCAAAAAAAGCAAGGTTGAATGCATCAGGATATGAGGACACAAAAAGACGTGTATTTCTGGTCGCATCATTTATGTATGCGGAGCTATTTATCATTGCATAGTGAGAATAGGGGAGGGGGCTGTCATTTTCATTATTTGAGGGGTCAAACGTGATAGTATATTGCCCATTATTAAGGTTTTTACTTACTGGCACAAGATAAGGTGAGGTTGCTGTTTTGAATAATTGTATTCCATGATCTAGCCCACTCTGCGATAGGTTTCTGGTCCGAATATCCAAAAGATTATAGCTTGAGATCTGATTTTCTTTTACCACGATCCTTATCAGAAAAATACTAAAAACACTTAAAATAATAAACAGCGCTATTGTCGAACCTAGAAGGATAAACCCCTGGTTGGAACTTGACCTGAGATTTTCACAAATTTTAATTACACTAGTCATGATAGCTCATTGCTCTTCCAATACGAAGGTTATAGGGAGTTATTTCCCCTCGAAATAATAGATTTTGGCTTTCCTGATTAAATGTTAAAGTAAGCTCCACTGATTTGATCTGGCCTATTTCGTTTTCGATATCAATAGTATTGCCGCTGCTATTTTTATATACAATTGAAGAGTTACTATATTCTACCTTATTGGTTATTATTTTATCGTTTGCCCCAGATATCTGCTCATTATTCTGAATGATATCATTGGTTTGTCTTATTTCATAGCTGATACTGTTTCCATCAGCTGGCCTTATCACTAGTTTTTTATTATTACTTCCGGCAAAACCAGAGAAACTTTTTTGCCATGATGCCTCTCTAATTATTTTAAAAAATGTCGACCTGGCCTGATTAAAGAGATTTTGTTTTTTTATAGATGAAGAATAAACTTTTGATGCATTTGCTAGCATTGTTGTCGTTATTGTTCCAAATACAGCTAATGTCATTATCACTATTACTATTTCAACCAGAGTAAACCCTTTGCTTGTTGCTTTTGTATATTTAACCATCTTGTTTTTTTATAGGTTGGATATAATAAATGATTCACTGATAGCAGGATAAGAATTACTATTGTGCTTAATATTTAGATCAACACGCTTCATATTTGTAGCACTGTTTACAGTCTCTAGATTATCGTTGACATAAGAAACATTATATAAATAAGAATAATTAGGGTAATCAGAGAAAATATTATAGCTACCATTTTGAACGATATCTCCATAGCTAATTGATCTTATTTCATTGATCTTAGAGTGCAACAATAGAGACTGAGTCGTAATAATTTCAGACTTAACTTGTAATGATTTTGCTTGGCTAAGGGCCTCTAAAAAAACGAGTAAGGATCCTGATAGAAGCACAATCACAATGACTACCTCAACCAGAGCAAAGCCTTTTGAAAGCATTTTCATTGTATGGATATCTCTGTAAAGCCGGTGAGCTTGTTCACTGAAATTATATGATTCTGGTTTAGGGTAATTGTTCCATTATTTAGAACGTTTCCCCATTTATCGATATTAATTACGTTTGATCCATTAATATTTACCTGTGTTATATCAACACCAGAGAACATACCTTCAGATAAATTAATTATTCCACTATCACTACCGGGATAATCTGTCATTACGCTGCCATTTTTTCTAATTGTATAGTTGTTTTGTTCTTGATTATAGGTAATAGACATATTTTCATGCTTTGCAAGAGCAGTCTCTTTAATTAGCTCAATATCAGAGGTTATCTGATTTGTTGCCGCAGAAACACGAACGTTTACAGAAATATCTTTGATCCTGATTGATGCGAGCGCAGCAAGTATTCCCAATAAGGTCATAATAACAATAAGCTCTATTAAAGAAAAGCCTTTTGAAATCGGGAGAACTTGGTTTTTATCGTGTTTCATTAATGTCATTGCCTAACCTAATCTAAGGCCTGATATAAGAAAACAACAGCTAGATTGTGAACAAAAGAAATTCCTCATAAGAAGGGCTATCAGG
>Ga0209034_10001316_pt1 | contig 12120 bp, 15 predicted proteins | sample MarorgKNORR_S2LV_2_FD_188219 | JGI IMG/M metagenome (GOLD analysis project Ga0209034, IMG submission 188219) | Marine microbial communities from the Southern Atlantic Ocean, analyzing organic carbon cycling - 250m_A/KNORR_S2/LV (SPAdes) (version 2) | ecosystem: Environmental > Aquatic > Marine...
ATTGTTCCGGGTCGCTGCGTTTGCGCAGTTTCTCCGGCACTAATTCATAGTCGTCTACCGGCATCCGCGGATATTAACTGCTCGACTGCAGAATCAGACCGACAACGACAACGAGAGCAACAATCAAAAGAATGCTCTTAAACACCCAGGCCCCAGACCGCTCTACCATTCGATCATAGCGCGCAGCAAAGCCGTCTGATTCGGGTGTCATACTCACCGAAGGTTTATCACTCATCTTCTAGGCTCTCCCTTGCTTGAACCAACTGCAAGAATTCGTTCCGCAGCATCTGATCGTCGACAAACGCTCCACGGTAAGCAAACGTTTGGACTTGGGAGCCGCTGTATTGCACTTTTCGCGCACCGACACAATCATGCGACGCACGCAGTGTGCACGCCGCTCCACGTGCGATCGCTCCCTCCATCAACGCCTCACACACCTGTTCACTCAGTTGCTCCTGGATTTGCAACCGACTCGCCAAGCAATCCACCAACGCGGCCAACCGAGAAAGCCCTACCAACTGACCTCCAGGAAGATAGGCAACGTGAGCCACACCGTAGAAGGGTAGCAGATGGTGCGCACACACGGAGACGAAAGGAATCCCACTTACAACCACCAATTCACTCGATTCATCCGGCCATGCCTCACCGAGAACTTCAACTGGATCATGGGCATACCCGGACAACAGTTCACTGGCCCATGCCTCAGCAGACTTGCCCGGTGCTTCACCCTCGGCCGCCTCGGACAATCCAGCGGCACGTAAGAACTCAGAGAGCGCCCTCTGCATCTGTACAACGTCCATCTCAAAGTTTGCGGGAGCCGTAGGAATCTCTTTAGGGTCGTTCATTGCACTGATGGGTAACGCAGCATTCGGAATGTGTCAAATCGCCCTCTAGCACCTTCTTCACTTGCGCCCGCAATTGCTCGCGGATCGATTCGTTATTACCGTCCAAGCTAGTAACCTCGATAGGAACGCATATCTCGACATCCACTACCCCGGAGTGAATCACTTTCCCACCTTTCGGCATGACATCTTGTGTCCCGCGAACCCGCACCGGAACCACTGGAACCCCGCCCTGCTGGGCCATGAAAAACGGCCCTTTCTTAAGGGGAAGAATTTTCCCATCCCGGCTGCGGGTGCCCTCAGGAAAAATGACGAAATCCAGACCTTGCTGCAGCAATTTTGTAGCTTGATCTACTGAGCCAATCGCCGAGGCACGGTCCTCTCGAGAGATCGGAACGAACCCGACAAACCGAATCATCCACCCCAAAACTGGAATTTGAAACAGAGATTCCTTGCCCATCATACTGACATTACGTCCCAAGGCAGTAACTACAACTGGCGGATCGACATTACTGGTGTGATTGGGCATGAAAAGATAATTTTGCCCGTCATTAAGATGGTCTAGGCCATGCACTCTGATACGCACACCTGAGGCCCACAACCCAAAACGGACGCCTAGGACGGTGAGTGCAAAGACCATCCTAGTCGATCCCACCAGCCACGCGACTAGCAAGGCCACCGGCCCGAAAATGAAGAGATACGCGCTAAGAATGACAGCGACAAACAATGTGCGCAGTCGGGCAACCAATCGCGTTTAGTGGATGCGGTAGGTAACGGTGAACAAAGCAATCACTGGGACGGGTTGACCATCTTTGTAACCCGGCCTGAACGTCCATTTCGCAACCGCCTCCAACGCCCGTTTGTTGAGTTCGTCGTCCGGCAAGCCACGGATTAGCTTAGGCTCCGTCACGGCGCCATCTATTGTCACCACAGCCTCGATGTAAACATCCCCTTGGATGCCCGCACGCGTGGCCGCTGGAGTGTATTCAGGAAGCACCTCGGTCATTTTGATCGGTGCGATCAATCCCCCGCTACCCATGGCAACTGCCCCTGCACGGGCGCCCCCTGGACCTGGGGGGGAGTTTGGAAGCCCAACGTCAAATTCGGCATCTGGATCCCCAAATTCTACCTCTGACTCCTCGTCGACTATTGGCTCGGGATCGTCAGGCGTAGGGTCCGGAATTGGAATCGGGCTAGTTTTCTTCTTGACCTTCTTTTTCGGCCGTGAGGGCGGCGCCGGTGGCTTGTACCGCTTGACGATCGTGGTGGCCATTTGATCACGTAGAGGGATCGGCTCGACGCTTGCAGTTGGAATAACAATGAAGAACAGGAAAAAATGAAACACCAACGCCCACACGCCCGCGACCTTGAGGTCGCGCTTGTCGACCTCTGTCGCAAGGTACTCCCGCATTAGCTCAGGGGCCAAGGTGTCGTACTGGTGCGCCCGAGGAGCATCTGGATCTGGTAGCGGTTTGGTGGACCGCTTCTGCCTTCGAATACTCGCCTTAATCATCTCAACAGTCCGGACAGCCGACTCTCATGCATCTACCTGTTTTCGAGTATACGCAGCGCTGCTACAACATGTCTAATTACTCAACCTCCGCAACAGTTTGCTTCCCACAGCGGAGCTGGTACCTTTCTTCCATGGCTACAGCAACAAAGAAGCCCAAAAAAAGATCTGCCAACATCGCCATCGTCCGTCGTGACGACTGTACTGGCTGTGAAGCGTGTATCGTTTTCTGTCCCGTGGACTGTATTGATCTGATGGGAGCACCTGAGAACCCAGCTGAAAAATACGTTCTCATCGATAAGGAAACCTGTATCGGTTGTACGCTTTGCGCTCGCTATTGTCCGTGGGAATCAATCGACATGGTGGTCCGCGAGCCTTTCGAGCAACGGGCCGAATTGGTCTTCATGTAGCACCGGGTTAGCTCCCAAGTTCACACTCATCCCCGGCCCGCTCACCCGCCTTCGCCGCCTCTACCATCATGCCTTTGCTGTGATAGGCACGTGCAATGCCACAATGTGCCTGCGGTAGCAGATAAGTAGACACACCGCTGAGTTCCACGACTAGACCCAGAGTAACAATCGCGCGGTCAAAGTCTCCGCGCCCCAAGTAAACCTCCCCGAGTCGCAAGTACAAGTCTGGGACCTGTGGCCGCTTCACTGCCGCTGCACGGTATTGGGCAAAAGCTTCGTCGGCTTTGCCCTGTTCGTCATAGAGCATTCCGAGGTTGTACTGCGCTAACCCAGCCTCTGGATTGACTGCAATCGCACGCCGATAGATCTCTTCGGATTCCTCGAAACGTCCCGCTTCTGCCCCTGCTTGTCCTTCCCGGATTAGCATTAACGAAAGCAGCCCCTGCACATCATCCTCTGACGGCCGAAGTTCGTAGAGTCGTTCAAGATTCCCGATGATCGGACCACGATCCCCACCAGCGTAAGCCCAGCGTTCCCCCAACGTGAACGTATACTCCTTAAGGACGTCATAGTCATTAGGTTGGTCCTTGAGATACGCCTGATAAAACCCAACTGCTCGAGCAAAATCACCATCGCGGACGGCGCTGCGTGCGGCGTCAAGTGGAAGCGAATCCGAATCGGCACAGCTAGCGCCACTCAATATCAACAAAGGAAGCAAGGCCATTTGAATGGTAGCAAGCCGGAGAAGCGAACTCATGGTTGAACGATTCCCGACCGTTGCTGTTCGGCAAGCAACTCGCGCTGTTTATCTTGGTAGGCTAGCCAGACACCGCGGTGTGCGACAGCCCGTGCAAATGCATGGCGCCGAAAAAGGTCTTTGATCTCCGTCAATCCAATCGCTGCAGCGAGAACTTGCCGCGCTTCTTCAGATTGGCCGCGATCCCAGAGCATGCCGGCCATAACTTCCAACCGACGTCGATAGATCTCTCGAGTACCGTCGTCGAAAGATTCTTCAACAGCGGCGCGGATGGCGTCCTGCATCCGGTCACGGCGCTGTTCGTCAGAGATCATCAAAACACTACTTTCTGCCTGGCAAATCTCCTCCGCCGCCGAATCAATGGGTGCGCCTTCCAACGCCCATGACTGGAAGTAAGTTTCCCTTAACAGAGTCATTGACTCTTCAATCAGGGCCGAATCGTCAATGACTTCTGTTTCCGCAAGATGCGTGTAGATCTCGGCTGGGCCCCCTTCAGCAGGCTCTACACCAGCCACTTCCGCCCACGTCCAGAATCCCTCTGGTAAATCGTCACCCATGGAAACTGTCTTTTCGGCAGCATCCGCAAGAATGACACCAGCGCGTTCGACGGAAACCTGGCTAAGCATCACAGTGGGATTTGCCTTTATCTGCTCAATGTGTTCGCGAAAACCCTTCCGTGTCACCTTTGCAACGTCAGCCTCTTTGATCCCGCAGGTATCGTCAATCACCGCCTGGAGTAAACGTGAACCGCCGTTTGGTGCGCGCCATACTATGCACACAAGGCGCGCGCCCCGCCCATCGATACTGGTGACGTAGGCACGGGCCTCTTCGAGTTGCTCTGCCCCAACCGCCATCGAAAACGGCACGTCACTGGTTTCCCCGGAAGAAACTCCCTTGACGTCAATACCCAGAGCCCGAAGTCGGTACAAGGCTTTTTTGATTTGTTTAGTACAGTCCTTGTCATCCGAGCTAGCTAAGGCTCGCTGCAAGGCTTCGGCCGCTTCGCAGTTCCCTTGAGCCACGATCCAATCTAAGAGCCTCGCATCCAGATCAGAATCAATACCTATGGCGATTTCGACTGCAGGCAGTTGATTGTCACCTGCCACCGCAAGCCATGCGTCAAGGGCTGGGCCGCGCCAAGCCATAGGCCATTCCATCAACATAGCTAGCGTTCCACTGCCAGGACCCGTATCCAGCGTGTCAATAATAGCTAGTTTTTCAACAGCATCAGGGTCCGGTTCAACCTCACAGCGGCGCATTGCTGCCACTGCTTCTCTCTTTGCTTCCAGTCCCGAAGCGTGTGTAAATGCCACCTCAGAAACCACGTCGAGAATCGCCGAGCGCCTCATCAGCGATACCAGATGAATGACTGCAGCGACATCAGACGGATTTGCTTCGCGCAGTGCATCGCATAACGCATCGTCGACCTCAGCCTCATTCTCGAAAAGAATATCGAGTTCTTCAATTGGACGTGGGCCGTCGATCCCGAACGAACGGATTTTCGACACCGCTCTCCAAATTGCCTTTAAGACATCTGAGTTGGCCTTCATTTTCATTTCATGTCTAGATTATTAGGTCCGGCTATCGAGACCAAGCACCTATTCAGTGAGAAACGGAATCGCTCTAATCAAACGTCCAACACGGTTTTACAGAAACTGACAGCTTGACGCGTTCGACCCACGTTGCTATAAACCCGACGTGGGCAATTCTCAAAGAAACGATTTTCAACTGTCAGGAGGGCACCCCGGTCAATGAACAAGGCTGACTTGATTGACAAGATGGCGAGTGACGCCGGTGTTACTAAAACTGCGGCTGCCACGGCGCTAGACTCCCTGCTCGGCTCTATTGCGTCGACGCTGAGTGGAGGAGGCAAGGTCACACTCGTAGGCTTCGGTACTTTCTCGGTTTCTCATCGCGGTGCACGAATGGGCCGGAATCCACAGACCGGCGCATCGATCCACATTGCCGCTAAGGATGTCCCGAAGTTCACAGCAGGAAAGGCTTTAAAGGATACGGTCAACGGTTAACTAGCCTGCAACTTTGTTGAAGGTTAAACGGTGCGGCTTCGGCCGCACCGTTTTTTTTATCAGGACGGACAGCGTCGGCCACTAACCATACCGGTGGGCGATAATCTGAAGCCCGGCCAACGTCAATAAAGGGTCAACGTATTGTATGCATGGGCACTCTGGCGAAATACTTTGCGCCCAACCACCCGTTGCGACCACGACCGGGTCGGTCCCTAGTTCTTTCACTAACCGCCGGACGATGCCGTTGACCAAGTCAACATAGCCAAAAAAAATGCCGGCTTGCATGCTACCGACGGTGTTACGGCCAATGACTCTTTCAGGACGGGCTATATCCACGCGTGGCAACCGTGCGGCACGGCGCGTCAAAGCCTCTGCAGAAATTCCAATACCGGGTGAAATCGTACCTCCCAAGTAGGCACCCTCAGAATCGATAACATCAAAGGTAGTCGCCGTTCCAAAATCCACAACGATGGCCGGCTTACCGTACAACTCACACGCCCCCACCGCATTAACGATACGGTCTGAGCCGACGTCTCCGATCGGTTCGTACAAAATCGGCATATCGTGCACTAGCTTCGGGGTCACAAATAGTGGAGGCACATTAAAATACTCGCTGCCGAGCTTTTCCAAAACACTGTCTAGTGGCGGCACAACAGAGGAAACCACCATCCGCTCGACATCGCGCGACTCCAGACCATCAAGACTGAAGAGAGTCCGAGCTAAAATGCCAAACTCGTCGACCGTGCGCACTCTGTCCGTCGACAACCGCCAATGGAACTGGAGCTCCTCACCCTGGTAGACACCCATGAGAATTTGTGTGTTACCCACATCAATTGCAAAAAGCATGGCGGTCAGAACTCACCGAAATCTGTCAGCTTTTCGAATGCCCGGTACCGCATCGCAATCTCACTCTCGTTAAGATCCACTAAGCCGTCAATGCTGAATTTTTCAACGCAGAATGAAGCCATGACACTCCCGACAACAAGTGCTCTCCGGATCTCCTCCGGGCCATGCTTGCCATATTTAGCAAGATACCCAAAGAACCCCCCCGCAAATGTGTCGCCAGCACCAGTTGGATCTGCCACAAACTTAAGTGGGTAGCCCGGAGCATGAAACATCTCGCCGTTAAAAAATGCCAGCACGCCATGTTCGCCCCGTTTGATGACCAGTACTTTGGGGCCCATCTGGTGAATTGTCGTCGCCGCTTCCACTAGGTTGTAGGTACCTGCAAGCTGACGCGCTTCGTCATCATTTATTACCAGCACATCGATGTCATCCAGCAGTGAATGCAGCTGATCTGATTTGCCTTCAATCCAAAAATTCATCGTGTCGCAAGCCACGAGTTCCCTGTTGTCAACCTGTTTGAGTACCGACATCTGCAACTCAGGGTCGATATTTGCGAGAAAAACAAACGGTGACTGGCGAAGTTCTGGAGACAATTTTGGACGGAACCCTTCGAAAACATTCAGTTCAGTAAACAACGTTGTACGCTCGTTAAGATTCCACGAATATTCCCCACCCCACCGGAAACTAGAGCCATCCACACGTTCGATTCCGCCGGTATCGACACCGTGACGTCGGAGCAATTCGAGATGCTCCTCACCAAAATCATCTCCGATAACAGCAACCACCCGAACCGGGGAAAAATAAGACGCCGCGAGTGAAAAATATGTCGCCGCGCCCCCGAGGGCATCTTTCACTTCACCGTAGGGCGTCTTGACCGAATCGAAAGCCATGGACCCAACAACAACAATGCTCATTACTCTTCTCCACTGCAACTGAGGATCGGGTCGAGCAACAAAGCCAATCGATCACGGGCCTCTGCCGGTATGTGGTCAGGACTGGTAAGTACTGCATTGCGAAGCGCTGTTCGGCAACCGCAGTCCCGGTCTTCGGGAAATGTAGCAACTGTCCTACTAACGATGTTTTGCGCAGCGTTAACATTCTGCATGAGGTTGGCGATAATCATCTCGGTTGTCACCGATTTGTGAGTTGGGTGCCAACAATCATAGTCAGTCACCAACGCCAAGGTCGCGTAGCAAATACCAGCTTCCCGGGCAAGCTTGGCCTCTGTGAGGTTCGTCATGCCGATGATGTCCATTCCCCACGAACGATACAAATCACTCTCTACACGGGTCGAGAATTGTGGCCCCTCTATACAAACATATGAGCCCCCATTGTGATGGGTACAGCCAGCTGACTCAGCAGCGCTAGCAAGAGCTGAACGCAACTCGGGACATAACGGGTCTGCGAATGCTACATGGGCAACAACACCGTCACCAAAGAATGTGGCGTGGCGACCCCGCGTGCGATCAAAAAACTGGTTCGGGATAACGACATGCAGCGGCTCGATATCCTCGCGCAGGCTCCCCACCGCGCTCGCCGAAAGTATGGCGTCGACTCCAAGGCTTTTCATTCCATATACGTTGGCCTGAAACGGAACCTCTGAGGGACTGTAGCGATGGCCACGCCCATGACGTGACAAAAAACAGACCTGTCTTCCTTCTAACGTCCCAAGAATGAACACATCAGATGGATCCCCAAACGGGGTCGAAACATTTATTTCTTCGCGGTCGGTAAGCCCGTCCATTTCGTAGAGTCCGCTACCGCCAATTACACCAATTCGAGTCTTAGACATAGTCTGTCCTCACCCTCATCCGTGGAGCCCTCGTCAAAAGTACCAACGCATCGTTCGCATGCTGGCGGATGGCCTCAGTTCCTTCTAAGTCCAAAGCATACGCGTTAGCCATTCAACTTGCTTTCTTCCGTCACAAGGCTGGCCATAAGTAGGGAAACATTCTCGTATCCAATACTCCCGTCCCAAGACAAATGTGCCACCTACCGAAAAATAATGTGTGATTCCTGTTATCCCCCGTCCTATACGGACTGGTGGCGAGCGTGATAATTTTAATGCTGGGTGGTGGCAAGTGCGCATCTGCACTTGTAGTTGCTTCGAGCAGCTCGCCACGTGGTATTCAAGCGAATCCTTCGCGATTCCCCATCATCATACTAATCGAGTCCGGAATTTGGACGCTTCGCTCGTGTTGCAGGCGGGAGACGGGATGGTCGACCTGGTAAGGGGCGCCGGGTCGATGGCGTGGTTTCTGCTGTTCGTCTTGGCCATCTTTTCGGTCGTTTCTTGGGCGATCATTCTTGATCGCATGATGCTTTTCCGGAAAGCTCAACGGGAATCCAACGAGTTTCTTGAGGCTTTTCGCAATTCCTCGAAATTCTCACAGGCCAAATCAGCGGCTGAAGAATTGGAAACCACTCCCCTGTCGGGCATGTTTCTCGCTGGCCACGCAGAACTCTCCGCACAAAAAAACGTTGGCGAACAAACCTCGATCCTGCTGCCTCCGTTAGAACGTGGCCTACAACGTGCGGCACGTGCTGAACGGACTCGGTTGCAACGTTTAATGATGTTTCTCGCGACCACCGCAGCCGTCTGTCCATTTATCGGTCTCTTCGGAACGGTCTGGGGAATTATGGTTTCGTTTTCAGCTATAGGTAGTTATGGCAGCCCTGATATTGCCGTTGTAGCGCCTGGCATCAGTGCGGCACTAACGACAACTGCAGCCGGCCTTGCAGCCGCCATTCCCGCAGTGGTTGCATATAACTATCTGCAAACACAGATTCGTGGGTTTGTAGCCCAAATGGAGGACTTTGGGCTCGAATTCCTCGCCCTTATCGAGCGAAATTTCTCCACCGAGGCCTAACGCATCATGGAATTTGGATGGTTCCACGACGACGAAGACGGGCTTGCTGAAATCAACATCACGCCGCTTGTCGACGTTTCCCTCGTTCTCCTCATCATTTTCATGATCACTGCGCCAATGCTCGTCCAAGGTGCAAGCGTCGACCTTCCGCAGACTCGGCCCATGAGCAAACTGCCAAGCGGGAACGTATTTGTGACTGTCGATGCAAACGGTGACATCTACATGAACGAAATCGAAAGCGCCCTTGAACTCCGGGATCTGGAACAGCGATTAATCCCGTTTATCGAGCTTGGGCAGTCCGTTTATCTCCAGGGAGATATCGCAACCAACTACGGTCGGATCATGGAGGTAATGGATGCGATCAAGTCTGCCGGTCTTGATAACGTGAACCTGGTTACGACACCGGTGCCACCCAACCAGCGATAAGATGGACTCTGCCGGCGCGCTGCACACCGATCGTGTTTACGTAATTCTTGAGGACCGACAAAATGCTGTGCTGCGTTTTCGGTCTGCCATGATCACATCGACGGCGCTACACACCGGTGCCACCCTCTTAATTCTACTTGCGCCGTTTCTGATCCCTAACCCCGTCCTGTTCGAACTCACACCGGTAAACCTGGTCGAGTTGGCACCACGGCCCGAACCTGTCCCCCCGCCACCCGATACTCAGGCCGAGAGCCCTGTACTTTCCGAGCCTGAGGAGCCTCCCGCGCTTGAAGACATCGAACCTCCCCCCCCAGAGGATGTCCCTGAGGACCTGGAAGCTCAGCGACGTCAGGAAGAGGAAGAAGAAGCCCGCCGCCGCGAAGAAGAAAGACGGCGACAGGAAGAACTTGAAGCCCGGCGCCGCGCTGCTGAGGAAGCAGCACACCGTCGTCTCGAGGAAGAAGAGCGCCGTCGTCTTGAGGAAGAAGAGCGCCGCCGTGCACCGCAGAAGGCAACACGCAAGGTAGCTGCTCCTTCCGAGCCTCAAGAAGTCACCCAGCAAGCACAGCGAGGTCAGGTTGGGCTGTCTTTAACCAACGACACTGGAACAGTGAGTCAGCAAGACCAAACCCTTCTGCAGTTTTGGATCAACCGCGTGCTCGCTAACATAGCAAACAGATGGGACCCTCCATCCCGGCCTCCTGGTTCTCTCGAGATTCTAGCGATCGTACATTTCCGGGTCGGCCGCAATGGGGAAATCATAATCGACCCCGAAACTCGCCCAAGTAGTGGCAACCGTCGCTACGATGACGCCGCCGTCCGCGCTATATTGGCTGGGCAACCCTTCCCACCACTGCCACAAGGATACCGGGGCAATACTCTCGGAATAAATCTGGGTTTTCGACAGTGAGAAGTCCATGAACTTGCAATTTCGTTTGCCGATTATCTTTCTTGCTGCGCTGGCTTCCATGCCCAGTGATGCTTCCCTCGTCGGAGTAGCAATGGCACAGAATCAACAAGGCGAGGACATCTATATCGAACTCAGAAACCGGGCAGTAAATCCAATCACCCTTGCTGTGCCGACATTCTCCATAATCTCGGGGGCTGAAGGCGAAGCCAACATTCTTCGCCAGGTGCTATGGAACGATTTGGACTACTCGATGGTGTTCGATCTGGTCGAGTCTAAGTTCTACCCAGACATAGCCTCCGGTGACGGGGCCCCGGACTTCACGGCTTGGCGCCAAACCGATGCCGAGGCATTAATCCGAGGCTTCGTTCGCCGCCAAGGTGACGACCTAACCGTTGAATTCCGACTCTATGACGTTGCCAGCGGGCAACAGATCATCGGCAAGCGTTATTACCAGGAGATACCCGTAACCGCAGCAATTATCTCGAACTCGCAATTGCGTCGAATTGCCCATGAGTTCAACGACGAGGCCGTATTCTACTTCACGGGCCAATATGGGGCCGCCTCAACACGAATAGCTTACGTCTCCAACCGTCGAGGCCCTAAAGAGATTCATCTAATGGATTACGATGGCTATGGTGACCAACGTATCACTAACGACGGTGGGTTCGCTTTGAACCCCGCTTTCTCCCCGAATGGGGACCAAATCGCGTATGTTTCCTACCGTTCACATGATGGTATCCCCAACGTTGATATCGCCATGCTCAACAAGGGTGGTGGGATTCCGCCTGTAATCATCCGAACCAATGGGCAGGATAGTAGTCCCGACTGGTCGCCAGACGGCAGCCACCTGGTGTTCTCGTCCACAAAGGACGGCACCAAAACTGGGAATTCCGAGATCTACATTTCGAAATCTGACGGTAGCGACTTGCAGCGAATCACAAACAACTCGGAAATTGACACATCGCCGACGTTTTCTCCCAACGGTCGAGAGATAGCATTTATCTCGACACGCGGTGGAGGACAGCATCTCTACAAGATGAGTATCGACGGTATTAACGTCCGGCGGTTACCGGTCGAAGGTACTCAAATCGATTCTCCGGCTTGGAACCCCAACCCTCAGCTTTCCGATCTGATAGCCTATGCAGCATCAGAAGGGGGTAATAGGTTTCAAGTTTTTGTATACTCTCTCAGTACAGGCCGTAGTGTCCCAGTGACCCGCGGTTATGGGCGAGCCGATTCTCCGAATTGGTCGCCAGATGGAAGACAGATCGTTTTTGAAGCAGCGCAAGGCAACCAGAACCATATTTTCGCGGTTGGGCTGGATGGCTCGCGGCTGCGACAACTGACTAGAGAAGGCGCTAACCAGAGCCCCTCTTGGGGTGGGAGATGAGCGGGACCTGCTCACCAAACGGAGGAAAAAGTTAATGAAAGCTCTCCTTAAACTCACTGGCCTCGTCGTTCTGATGGTCGCGGTTGGCACGCTGGCGGCGTGTTCGAATCAGGAACCGCCAGTTGTGGAGCC
>Ga0209034_10001317_pt1 | contig 12112 bp, 11 predicted proteins | sample MarorgKNORR_S2LV_2_FD_188219 | JGI IMG/M metagenome (GOLD analysis project Ga0209034, IMG submission 188219) | Marine microbial communities from the Southern Atlantic Ocean, analyzing organic carbon cycling - 250m_A/KNORR_S2/LV (SPAdes) (version 2) | ecosystem: Environmental > Aquatic > Marine...
TTTTTTATTAGTTATATTTGTCAGGTTTTATTGAATATCTAAAAAGTCCTCTATCACAACACCCATAGGTGTAGGGTGTCAAAAACATATTTTCCTTTTGGAGCGTATGGCATTTTGGATTCTTTTGTAAATCCCTCTCCCCCGCAAAGTATTTGAAAAGAAAGGCCGTTTCCTGTTTGTGGGATGATGGGTAGATTAAAATCATATTTTATATTTGTAATATTATTAGTCAATATTTAGCTTGTGTCTATACTACTGTAAAAAATAAATATATGGGAGAAGGGTTTAATGAACTATTATAAAATTAGCATACTTGGAGTGGTTTTGTTTTTTGCGTCGTGTGATGATGCAGTGGATGATGCTGCCTGTGTTGATAGTACGGCTACAGTATTGGCAGCCTCTACAGCATATGGTACAGATATGTCTTATTCTAATTGCCAAGCTTTAAAGACAGCCGCATTAGACTTTGCAAGTAACAGTTGCGATACTGCAGGAGTAGGGGATTTGAGTTTTGTTATTGACTCTTTAGATTGTAATCAAATGGCATGTGCACTACCACTTGCAAATTTAATAGCTTATGGTCTTAGTATGCAGATGGCTACGGATTCTTCCACTTACTGTATGTTATTTGATTCTACAATGATGGCCGTAGATACATTGTTAAAATATAATTGTTGGGGTGAAGACAGCACAGCATACTACACTACCTATTATGATTCAGTCAAAGCTGCTGGTTGTGATCCCACTGCTGAAGTAACGTTGTTCTCTGCAACTTTTCATGAAGAATACGATCCCACAGTTAAATCCTTTGTCTACATTTCTGATAGCTTAGGATCAGTGATCGCTGATACTAGTTTCTATGGTTCAGGTTCTTTTGTATTTAGTAAAAAATATACACTGGGAACGGCTCCTGAAAAAATTGGTGTTACTACGGTAACTTACGAACCCGAAGATGATGAATATGTTTTTACCACAAACCTTGGTATAGACATTGGTTCTGATTTCCAATATTATGACCCATATTTTGATTCCGAGGTCATTGGACAGTCATCCTATAGCTTTATTAATATACCCAGCAGTTATTATAAAATTATGGTTTATTCCAAAGGGAATTATTTGAGGTTTGATACTGATAGTGAGAGTGATGAATATAATCTTAATCACTATTATGATAATGAAGATGTACTTTTAATGCTTTTCTATGAGGATGGAACTGCTGGATACTTGACTCTTGAAGGCGTTCAAGTTGGTTCATCTCATGTTATAGACCTATCCACTCTTCAGACAGCTGTGCATAGTGTCATTACCAATAATACTGGACTAGATCCTGACTATCTTTCAGCCTTCGGTTACAATAATGGTGAATCATATATTAGTAATAATCGTATTGCTAGGTTCGCTCCTGGGTACGGATTAAACAGAATGTGGAATGATGATGGTAACTTCATTATAAATTATCCGTCATTAGAGGTTACCCCAAATTTTGTAGTGAATACTTTTGTAGGCTCCAGCTATCAAGAACCGGGTGGAAAAAATTATAGACAAACCACTACTGGAAGTTTACCTTCCAGTATAGAAAAGATTGACGCCGATTTTGATGTAATTAGTTCTGACTTGGGTAACTTTGAAATCAGTCATTCAGGGTCTTTTGATCAGTGGAGTGTATCATTGGAAGACACTAGTATAAATGCGTATTGGAATGTTTATAATAGCTCTGCAACCTCAACAATGATATTACCCTCAATTCCTACTAGTGTAACAGACGAATATACAAGCTTAAGTAATCCTTCTTTTAATTACTCTAGAATTTCCTTGACAGATTGGACGTGTGCAGAAACATATAAAGAATGGATTGAATTATTTCATAGTTCAGACGGTTACTATCTTGATTTTTGCTCTGGTTTTCGTGGTTTAACCTATTGGCCACCAGAATAAAATAATGAAATAACAATAGACCCCACATTCGTGGGGTTTTTTGTTTGTGGATTTAGGTCAGTCTCATAACCCGAAGGTCGGAGGTTCGAATCCTTCCCCCGCTACAATGAAAACCCGTCTTTTGACGGGTTTTTTTATGAGATGATGAGTATGTTGTGATATGATTTATATTCTTCCATTATGATGAAAAGAAAAATACCAATCAAAGAAGCATGTGTTGAATCAACTGATCAAGCTGTTAATGCAGAAAGAAATGGTGCTGATAGAATTGAATTGTGTAAAAATTTGGATTTGGATGGTCTTACCCCTGAAATAAATGTTATACAGAAAACTATGAAATCTGTAAACATACCCGTAAAGGTAATGATCCGTCCAAGGTCAGGAAATTTTATTTTTAGTCACAATGAAATTAAATTAATGGAGCAGGATATTGATTTATGCAAAAAATCCAATGTACATGAAGTAGTTATTGGAGTATTAACTAGTAGTGGAATTATCGATACTATAGAAACAAAAAGACTTGCATCTAGAGCGTACCCGATGGCTGTAACATTTCATAAAGCAATCGATCAAACGAAAGACATATTATATGAACTAGATCGGTTGTCTAGAATTCAAGAAATTTCTAGTATTCTGACATCTGGTGGAGGGAAGACTGCTTTTAAGGGCCAAACCATGTTACGGAAAATCATTGATCAATATGGTAGGCGATTTAATATAATTGTTGCGGGTTCAATAACTCATGAAAATTTTGATGAAATTCATGGATTAATTAATGCTCAAGAATATCATGGAAAAAATCTTATCGTATGAACCCCCGCTACTTAACAGAAACCCGTCTTAATTGGCGGGTTTTTTGTTTATGGGATGATGAGTAGATTAATGGTGTATGGTAAAGTTTATTTTACGAAGGAAGTTTGTAAAATAAACCCAACCTGCTTCGCCTGCTCCAATAGCAGGTTTATTAATGCAATTAAGTAATAGTAAAATCTGATAAGGATAATTAAATGAGAAGATATGTTTTTTGGTTTCTTTCTATAATGGCGATCGGCTGGTCGCAAACTTACGATCTAGCCATTACAGGAGGAAGAGTACTCGATCCAGCGAACCTTATTGATGATGTCCTAAATATCGCTATCAGTAACGGGCAAATTGTTAAAGTGACGCGCAAGCCGGTGAAGGCAAATCAGGTCATCGATGCGTCTGGTCTTGTAGTTGCCCCTGGATTCATTGATATTTTGGCTGGATATCCAAATCGTGATGAGTCTGCCATTTTCAAAGTTACCGATGGTGTGACAAGTATCGTATCCATGCATGGCGGACCTGTTGACGTTAAAAAATGGTATGGAGAAATAGAAGAGCAAGGATCTTATATACATTACGGTACGACCGTGGGCCATTCGAGTCTGAGACAGGCCGTAGGAATTGAAGACAGAAATACACCTGCCACTGCGGAGCAATTGGCGACAATGATCAGGCTGGCCGAAGAAGCCATCGATGCGGGAGCTTTGGGGATCGGCTTTGGTGTTCAGTATGTGCCTGGAGCAACGCGGGAAGAAGTATTGCGGCTGTTTGAGTTAGCTGTGGGAAAGGATGTTCCGTGTCACCTTCATGTCCGCTATTTGGGGCCGCATCCACCAGATAATAACAGCCTAGCCGCTATTCAGGAAGTTATCGCTGCTGCGACGGTTACGGGTGCATCTGTTCAAGTCGTACATATCGGCTCAATAGCTGGCCGGTCTATGAAGACAGCGCTCTGGATGATAGATGGCGCTCGTGAACACGGGATTGACATTATGGCTGACGTCTATCCATACACGGCAGGGTCAACCGGCCTCCAATCAACAGTGTTTGATCCCGGCTGGCAGGAGCGAATGGGTGGCATCAGCTATGGTGACATCGAGTTGGTGAAGACTGGCGAGCGTCTGACTGAAGAGTCGTTCAATCGCTATCGCCAGGGGAAGCGGATAGGGGTTATTGTTCATTTTATCCCTGAAGAGGCTGTGCAACTTGCGCTCGCGCACCCTTTTGTGATGGTTGCCAGTGATGGGGTCATCAGTGATGGTAGGGGACATCCCAGAGGCGCAGGTACTTTTTCCCGTGTGTTGGGAAAATATGTACGGGAACTGGGTGTCGTCTCTTTGAATGAAGCCGTTAGAAAGATGACGATCATGCCAGCAAGCAGACTTGAACAATCGGATCCCAATATGCGTAGAAAAGGTCGTCTTTCCGTAGATGCCGATGCTGACATCGTGGTCTTTGATCCTAAAACAGTGATTGACAAGGCTACGTTTTCTGAGCCAGCAATGAGGTCTGAAGGGATAGAATATGTAATCGTTGCTGGTAAGGTGGTGGTGAAAAAAGGAAAACTTCAGGAAAGAATAAAAGCCGGCAGACCCATTATTCACAAAAAATAGAATTGCAGAAGGAAAAAATAAATGAAATTTAATTTAACAGAATCTGAGAAAATTCCAGTTGAATGTGCAATTTTTTGTAAGTTTCGCTGAGTTTCAACCAAAGGAGATTCAAATGAAATTAAGTAAAATAGCCATCATTTTAAGCTTATCATTATTTTTGGTTGCTTGTTCCACTACAGCACCAGTATCCGTAGGTGGTCCAGTGGCGAAGGATATTGGATACGAGAACGTTATTAACATCAAATGGAAGCTGAAAAATTATATCATTGACGGACAAAGTTTTCCCATTGAGGAAAAACGTAAAAAAGATTACTATATTTTTAAGAAAAATAACCAAAAAGAAGAGGTGCTATACGGGAAAAAAGTGAAAGGTTCATGGGAATTTCTACCCCATGGGGAATTCATAATGTTGTACGATGAAAAAAAGGTTGTTTATGTTCCCGCAAGAATCACAGAGCTAACCAATGATAATCTAATGATAACAATCTTTGATATAAATAATATGAAAATGGTAACCTTGTCGTATAACTCAAATTAATTAAACGCCACTAGCACGATTCAAGTAATTTAAAATGAGAAGTATGGCCATGAAAAAATATATGATTCCAATTGTACTAGTTGCAGGCTTAAGTGTTTATAATGGTCAAATTTTAACATCGAGTAACAACAGTGAAAAATATTCTGTAGACCAAGAAATGGTAGATAATATTCGTCAAGAGGGATTTGATCGTTCTGAACTCTCAAATACTTTATCATATATGACGGATGTCTTGGGGGCTCGTCTGACGAATTCCAATGACATGCGTCGTGCACAAACTTGGGCGACTGGAGAGATGGATCGTATTGGGCTAACCAATATTGTGATCGAGCCGTTCATGGATTATGGTGTTAGCTGGGATAATGAATATTTTTCTCTCCACCTTCTTGAACCAGATTACCAGGTCATGTTGGGCTATCCAATTGCTCATACACCAGGTATCAATGGTAGGCGGAAAATGGCTGTTGTTATTGCAGACATAAAAACAAAGTCAGATATGGAAAAATACAAGGGTAAGTTGCGTCGTAAGGCGGTACTCTCCACACCACCTCCCACTATTGATATAACTCGTTACCGGAAAGGAGTCAAACGCTGGACTGATGAGGAATTGCGTGAAATTGCTGATACGCCTACACCACCTAGATCCCCTCGTCCGCCTCGTGATCCTGATTTGATAACTGCAGTGGAGCGGAATGCTTTTTTCAAGAAAGAAGGTGTAGCAGTGATTTTGGAGTCCCGCAGTGGCTGGCTGGCTGCTGTTCGTGGTTTTGCCCGTCCGGGTGCAAAAATTGATAAATGGTCACGGAAAGAGACCAAAATTCATTTGCCAATTGTTGCAGTTACACCGGAGCATTACAATCGTATGTATCGAATCCTTGAACGTGATTTAACAGTTAAAATTGAAATTGAGATTCGTACCAAAATAGGGAAAGCAGTAGATAAAGCCAGCAATGTACTTGGTGAAATACCTGGATCAGATCTAAAAGATGAGTTGGTAATGCTGGGGGCTCATTTTGACACTTGGCATGCCAGCCCCAATGCTAGCGATAACACTTCCGGTGTTGCTGTAATGCTTGAGGCAATGCGTATACTGAAGGCAGTGGATGCAAAACCAAGAAGAACGATACGAATTGCACTTTGGTCTGGTGAAGAACAGGGCCTTCATGGTTCACGGGAATATGTTTATAAACATTTTGGTAATCCAGATGATCCTAAAGTTGGAATTAAGCCCGGATATGAGAAACTTTCTGCATATTTCAATCAGGATTATGGTCCTGGGCAATACAGAGGTATTTATCTTCAAGGAAATGAGGGTGTTCGACAGGCATTTACATCCTGGATGAAACCTTTCAAAGATTTGGGGATGACAACGGTATCATTGCGCGGAGTAGGCAGTACAGACCATGTGTATTTTGATCGAGTTGGACTCCCGGCATTTCAATTTCTGCAAGACCGTGTTGGTGGTACAGGGGGTCACACTAACCTTGATTTTTATGATACGCTTCCTATTGAAGATCTAAAGAAGAATGCTGTTATCGTGGCTTCCTTTGTCTACCATGCGGCGATGACTGAGAAGCGGTTGCCGAGAAAATAATATTATCGCGTGCGAATGGGGACTCGACACAAGGATTCTAAAGAAAAAGATCCTCAAAATTAGATAAAATGAACTATTAAGGAGTGCATGATGAATCGGCGCATTTTTATTAAAAAAACTATTTTTCCTGCAATGATGGCTGGCTTGGGTGGTGCCAACATACCAAATTTAGTTTCTAAGCATTCTAAGGATGATAAACGCATACGGCTTACTGAAAATGGTCCGATGATTCCTCCTGTTCCAGCAATATTGTTAACGGTAAATGGCAAGCCAAGTGACCCGAAGGAAATATCTGTTGTCTGGACCTTTGTTCTTGAAGGTAAACCGCCTCAGATCGGAATTAGTGTTGCTGACTACCATATTGCAGGTGATTTGATCAAGATGCATGAGGAGTTTGTATTGAATGTTCCTACCGCTGATATGGTCACCGCATTTGATACGGTGGATATGAACTCTAGTAAAGTGGGTGATAAATATGCGCTTTCGAAACTAACAGAGGGGAAAGCGGTTGTGGTTGATGCGCCAACTATATCTGAGGCACCGATACAGGTGGAGTGCAAGATTTTCAATACAATCGCAGTCCCGCCAAACCGTACGGTTTTCTTTGCCGATGTAGTGGCCACTACTGTACTTGAGGGGGTATGTGATAAGAATGGCCGGCTTATTGTACCAAATGTATCATTTTTCGGTATGACAGCGGGTAGCGGAGAATTTTATACTATGGGTAAACCAGTTGGTCATATAGGAAAAACAGTGGGTCGAAATGATATCAAATATTAATTCGATTGTCAGCCAATAATATAAATTCAACAACCTAAAAAAATGTTAAAACCAAGTCAAGAGCAAATCCAAACAGCCGCGAAATTGATTTCGCAGTATTTAGATCCAACCCCTTTAAAACTTAACAAGGAAATTGGAGATCGGATTGGCGCAAATACCCATATTAAATGTGAATATTCAAGTCCGGTAAATTCTTTTAAACTGCGTGGATCATTGAATTTGGTGTCTCACCTTACAAGGTCCAATACAATCTCCACGATCATTACCGCATCTACTGGAAATCATGGCGCTGCGATGGCGTATGCCTGTCGTGAATTTGGCGTGCCTATAACAGTTGGGGTGCCTTTGGGTGCAGACAAAAAGAAAGTTGAGTTGATTGAAAGTTTTGGCGGCCGTTTAGAGTTTATTGGAAAGGATTTGGATGAGTCCAAAGCAGAATTATTATCCAGACCTATGGACACTGGAGAAATTTTTATCGAGGATGGATCAAGACCGGAAATTGTGGCGGGCACAGCTACAATCGGTTTGGAAATATTGGAAGAGCTTGATTCTCTAGATATGATCATAGTACCAGTAGGCAATGGCGCACTCATTGGTGGAATAGGTACGGTATTAAAAAATTATGACACGAATATAAAAGTTATTGGTGTTCAGTCTGAAAAAGCGCCTTGCATGACGCATTCATTCAATGCCGGTCATCCTGTGGATACGGAAAGTTGTGATACCTTAGCTGGCGGCATTGCTGTTAGAGTAGCTATACCAGAAGCAGTGGATCTTATGTTAGAGGTAGTAGATGAAATGTGGTTGATTAGTGAAAATGAGATGAAAAGAGCGATGGCATTATATTATAAAATATCAGATCAATTATTGGAAGGCGCTGGTGCTGCAGCTTTGGCCGCTGTATTAAAATTTACTAAAAAAGTGAAGAATAGAAACATTTGTTTAATTGCTTCTGGATCTAATGTTGATGAAAAACTTAAACATGAAGTTTTGCCTTAACCTAATGAAGACAGTAAATGATTTTTCACAAATCAAAGGAGCCAATTTTTGGGTAAATGTATTGTTGGTATCTTTTCTGTTATTATCCGCTTGCACAAAGATCACAAAGATCATTGAACAGCAATCCAATATTCCAGTACTGACACCAACAGAACTTTACTATCAAAAATATTTTGTTCAGCATAAAGATGAACTTGATCCTATTGAAGGAATATGGACTGAAAACGTTGTAGCTACTCTCTACGAAAATAACAAAGTCGTGACTCGCGAGACCGAGGCGGAAAGAGCTACTTGGGTTATTATAAAAAAAGGTAAAGAGTACGTGATTTTAAACCGTTATGGTGAACAGAATAAATTTATTGCCTCCTTTAAATCTGGACAGAAAGAAGACATCTATATTTACACGTGTTTTTATAAACAGACGAAAGAAAATATTAAGGCAGAAGCAAAAATCATTAAGAATAATTTAATTGAGATGGAATACGATGCACCAGAGAGCGTCTTAAAGGAAAATTATCAAGAATATTTAAACGTTGATTCAAACCAAGTTGACCAAAATGATGAGAAAAAAGATATTGTTTTGCACTGGCAATTTAATTGGTTAAAAATATTGCCTTTAAATAAAGGTTAATTACCATAAATCTCAGGTATTTATTATTTACTTTTTTTAAATTTTCAACATGATTACAGTACTTTCACCCGCAAAAAAACTATCAGCAGAATGTCATGCCCATGGCACAACTTTCACGCAGCCACAATTTTTGACTCAATCGAATAAACTTGTTAAAAAACTGCAGACTTTTGATCCGCCAGCGCTCCAGTCTTTAATGAGTATTAGTGAAAAACTATCTATGCTCAATTGGGAGCGTTATAAGGTTTGGAAAAAATCCTTTAAACCTGAATCAGCACGACAGGCAGTATATACATTTATGGGTGATACTTATAATGGTCTTGATGCACAAACACTGAATGACGATGACATTCTATTCTCACAGGACAATACGCGAATTTTATCGGGGCTATATGGTATTCTAAAACCACTTGATCTGATGATGCCGTACCGCTTAGAAATGGGAACGAAACTTGAAAATGAAGTTGGAAAGAATCTCTATGAATTTTGGGGAAGTAAACTTTCAAAATCACTTTCTAAAGAGCTGAATGGCCACAAAACGAAAACGATTATTAATTGTGCATCTGTTGAATATTTCAATTCCATAGATAACCATGATTTGAAAGCAGAAATTGTGACTCCTGTATTCAAAGAAATCAAAAATGGAAACCCGCGCATTATATCATTTTTTGCTAAGAAAGCTAGAGGAATGATGGCGCGATTTATTATACAAAACCGCATTGAAAACATAGATGATATATTGGCTTTTGATTTCGGCGGTTATAAATATAATGATTCATTATCAAGCCCTTTTCAGCCAGTCTTTACTCGTGCTCAGGCCTGAGACTTCTAGACCTCTTATCTTACAATCTTTTAATAAAATCTTCTGGAAAGCTCAATGGTTTTGGGCAAGTTAACTTGCCCAAAAAATAATTTGAGCTCTAATGTGGGCAACGTGAAATGAGTGAAACGATCATCCTGATCATTGCAGCATTTGTCACATCTATGATTTCAGCTGTGATTGGAATGGGAGGAGGTATCACTCTATTAGGTATCATGGCCCTGTTGATTCCAGAAGGATATATGGTGGTTGCGCTCCATGGTGTTATTCAGTTAGTGAGTAATTTGACACGAACCACCATTTTTCGCGCCCACATTTATCGACCGATTATACGGCAGTTTACTCCGGGAATTATTTTAGGCTTAATATTATCTATAGTGATTGTCATGGGACTCATTCAAGTATTCAATGTCGAATCTGCTAGCAAAATAAAAATTGATTTTTTGAAGCCACTGATTGGGATTTATATCCTTTGGTTTTTATACTTGCGTAACAAAAATAAAAAAGTGCCAGAAAAAGCATTTTTTTGGATGGGAGGACTTAGTGGATTGGTGACTGTTTTTATTGGCGCGGCTGGACCTTTAATTGCACCTTTTTTCATTAATAAAGATCTTACTAAAGAAAATGTAATCGCTACCAAGGCTGCATGCCAGGCTGTGGGCCACCTGGGTAAAATGCCCATTTTTATCTATTTATTCGGTGTGAATTATTTTCAGGAGTTGCCCATTTTGTTGCCACTTATCATTGCTGTTTATTTTGGCACTAATATCGGAAAAAAACTACTGGGTCTATTACCGGAAACTATTTTTGTGCTCTTGTTCAAAGTTGCCCTCACTTTGATTGCTGTACGCCTTATACTGTCTATTTATTTCTTTTGATATTAATTTGAACGCTAAATAAGGAGGGTATAATGAATCGCCGGCGTTTTGTGAAACTTTCTACAATGGCAGCCTTAGCGAACCCAATTAAAGGTATGGTATCATCCAAGTCAAAAAAACATTCTAATCGATCAAAGGGTCATATCGCTGTGATTGGTGCAGGCGCCTTTGGAGGTTGGACAGCTTTTAATCTATTGAACCGTGGTTATAAAATAACCTTATTGGATGCTTGGGGTCCTGGGAATTCCCGAGCCAGCTCGGGTGGAGATTCAAGGGTAATCCGAGGGGTCTACGGTCCCGATCGGATTTATATAGAACTTGTAGCAAGATCTTTCAAATTGTGGAAACGTTATCAAAAGCGCTGGCACCAGCAACTATATTTCCCAACTGGTGTTCTGTGGATGTTTCAGGGAGAGGATATGTATGCTCGATCATCATTACCGATCTTAACTGAACTGGGATTGCGTAATGAGGAATTAACGCGCAAAGAAGCTGGAAAACGATTTCCACAAATCAATATGGAAGATGTGCGATCATTTTTCTATGAATATGAAGGCGGTTATCTTCCTGCAAGACATTGCTGCCAGGTAGTGATGAATCAATTTGTAAAAGGAGGCGGTACATACCAACAAATAGCTGTGGAACCAGGTGAAATAAAAAATGGACAAATGACAAACATTCGTTTGATGGATGGTTCAACTTTGAATGCAGATTCATATGTTTTTGCTTGCGGACCTTGGTTGAGTAAAATATTTCCAATTGCATTAAAAGATGTCATTCAGCCGACAAGGCAGGAGGTCTTCTTTTTTGGGACACCATATGGCAATACTGATTATTTTGAACAAAAAACGCCAGTTTGGCTAGATTTTGGAGAAAAAGAATGGTACGGTATACCCGGGGCCGATTGGCGCGGTTTCAAAGTGGCTGATGATACCCGAGGTGTTGACTTTGATCCTACAACTGGGGATCGCACACCGTCAAAAAAAGGAATTGAGTCGGCACGTAAGTACTTAGGAAAAAGATTCCCAGGAATGAAAAATGCACCCTTGCTGGAAGCGAGAGTATGTCAATATGAGAATAGTCTTGATGGAAATTATATTGTAGATAGACACCCCAATGCCGAAAATGTTTGGGTATTAGGTGGTGGATCCGGCCATGGATTTAAGTTAGGGCCAGCCCTGGGTGAGTTTGTTTCGGATCGTGTAACAGGGAAAAAAGAAGTTGATCCTTTTTTTAGTTTGAATCGGCTTAAAGCTAAGAAAAAGAAAGGAACCCAGTTTAACCCATGAGAATACACAGAAAATTATTTCCTATTTTTCTATTTTTTTGCTTTGTTCTTTGGAGTTGTTCAAAGACAAATAACCCTACCAATGAAGTCAAATCGATTGCGGATGAACTCTATGCAATAATGCTAGAAGATAATATTGGTTTAAAAATGAAGTTTGGTTTGCCAGTAACTAAGTTTCCAGATATGGATTATGAAACAGCTAGTTTGAAAGTTGAGCAAGCGAAAACATTTA
>Ga0209034_10001318_pt1 | contig 12096 bp, 10 predicted proteins | sample MarorgKNORR_S2LV_2_FD_188219 | JGI IMG/M metagenome (GOLD analysis project Ga0209034, IMG submission 188219) | Marine microbial communities from the Southern Atlantic Ocean, analyzing organic carbon cycling - 250m_A/KNORR_S2/LV (SPAdes) (version 2) | ecosystem: Environmental > Aquatic > Marine...
CTATGGCCAGAAAACCCCACTTAAAACAGCAAAATTTATCGATCCAAATTTGCTTGACAATATCAAGGTAATAATTTAGCTTACCCCATTCTTACTACATTGAAATACATGGTTTAACTTCCCGAATTTATTTTATCGATTCGTAATTTAATAATAATCATTTAATTAAGTTTTTTATAAGGGTCAATACAATGGCAGAACAACTTGATATCATTTATACCAAAGTAGACGAAGCACCAGAATTAGCAAGTGGATCTTTTGTACCAATTATCCAAGCCTTTACCGGAGTAGCAGGTGTAAAAGTAGGGTCTAAGGATATTTCTCTTGCAGGAAGAATCATTTCCCAGTTTCCCGAAAGATTGAAACCCGAACAGCAACAACCTGACGATTTGTCTCTATTAGGTGAAATAGTTCTGAAGCCAGATGCAAACGTTATTAAATTACCTAACATCAGTGCATCAGTACCTCAGATCAAAGGTGTAATTGATGAATTAAGGGAACAGGGTTATGACATGCCAGATTATCCCGAAGATCCAAAGACAGACGAAGAAAAAGAAATTAAAGCAAAATACGATGTTTGTAAGGGTAGCGCGGTAAACCCTGTTTTGAGACAAGGTAACTCCGATCGTAGAGCCGCAACCTCAGTAAAAAATTATGCCAAGAGCAATCCCCATAAAATGGGAGCTTGGGCAAAAGATTCTAAGACCAATGTTGCTTCTATGGACAACAGTGATTTTCGTTCCAATGAAAAATCAGTAACCATTTCTGATGCATCTGCTGGAAAAGCCAAGATAGAGTTTACGGGCGATGATGGAAGTACCCAGGTTTTAAAAGAGAATGTTCAACTTGATGCGGCAGCAGTTGTAGATGCTACTAAAATGAGTGTCAAGGCTCTACGGCAATTCATCAAGGAGGCTATTCAAAGAGCAAAAGAAGAGGGCGTGTTATTTTCATTGCACATGAAAGCCACCATGATGAAGGTATCCGATCCAATTATATTCGGACATGGAGTAACCGTATTTTTTGAAGAAGCTTTTGAAAAACATGCCGACACTTTCAAGGAAATTGGGGTTAACCCTAATAACGGCTTAGGCGATGTTTACGCAAAAATTAAGAGTTTGCCGGCAGACAAACAAAAAGAAATCGAAGCCGATATTAAAGCCTGTTTGGATAATGGCCCAGAAATGGCAATGGTTGATTCAGATAAAGGGATCACTAATTTGCACGTTCCAAGTGACATCATCATTGATGCTTCAATGGCGGCTTCAATCAGAACCTCAGGTAAAATGTGGGGCCCGGATGGCAAAGAGCACGATACTTTAGCTCTCATTCCTGACACTAGTTATGCGGGTATCTATCAAGCCGCTATCGATTTCTGTCGTGAAAACGGCGAGTTCGACCCCACCACCATGGGAACCGTCCCCAATGTTGGCCTCATGGCGCAAAAAGCAGAAGAATATGGTTCGCACGACAAAACCTTTGAAGCACCTGGTAACGGGACCATTAAAGTTATCGATGGTGCAGGCAATACCTTGCTTGAGCAAGCCGTTGAAACGGGAGATATTTTCAGAAGTTGTATCGTAAAAGATATTCCAATTCAGGATTGGGTTAAGCTTGCGGTAACAAGAGCTCGATTGTCTGAAACACCGGTTGTATTCTGGCTGAACAAAGACAGAGGGCATGACGCAGAATTAATCAAAAAATTAGACGTTTACTTGAAAGATCATGATACGAATGGGCTAGATATTCAAATTATGGCTCCGGTAGACGCTATGAAACATGCCCTACAACGCGCAAAAGAAGGCAAAGACACCATTAGTGCCACGGGTAACGTTCTTCGTGATTATCTGACCGACTTATTCCCGATTCTCGAGTTGGGAACCAGCGCAAAAATGCTGTCCATCGTTCCACTGATTGCAGGAGGCGGTCTTTTTGAAACCGGTGCGGGCGGCTCTGCTCCAAAGCATGTTCAGCAGTTTGTTAAAGAAGGACATCTGAGGTGGGAGTCTCTGGGCGAATTTTTGGCCCTTTCTGAATCTCTTGCACATTTAAGCAGGTTCAAAAATAACCCAAAAGCACAAGTGTTGGCTGACACATTAGATCGTGCAACAGGAAAATTAATGGCAAATAAAAAATCGCCAGGTCGTAAGGTAGGTGAACTGGATAACGCCGGCACTCATATTTATGAAGCTCTTTATTGGGCGAAAGAATTGGCCACTCAAGATGACGATGCGGAACTTAAAGCAAAATTTGGCCCCATCGCTGAACAAATTGAAGCCAAACTGGATACCATTATAGGTGAATTGAATGTAACCAACGGCCAATCTATGGATATCGGTGGCTACTATCGAACTGACCCGGAAAAAGTCGCAAAGGCGATGCGTCGCAGTGCAACTTTCAATTCAATTTTGGATAGCTTAAATTAATTCACCCGCTGGACACGTTGGAGTTTTTGGAGCTCCCTTTTGGGAGCCCCAATAAAACCCCAACGAATAACAAGTCAAACCTGATTCAGGTTTGCTTTTATATGAGGAACTGCTATGTCAAGCGCAAGAAAAAAAATCACAGTTGTGGGAGCGGGTCAAGTCGGATCCACTGTTGCCCAATTAACCGCTTATAAAAACCTTGGCGATGTGGTGATCATCGATATCGTCGAAGGGGTCCCACAAGGTAAAGCTTTAGACCTGCAGGAGTCAAGCTGTCTGCAGGTGTTTGACAGTTTAGTGACCGGAACCAATGATTATAAAGATACCGCTAATTCGGATATCGTCGTCATCACTGCAGGCCTACCTCGCAAACCAGGTATGAGCCGTGAGGATCTTCTTGCTACTAATGCCAAAATTGTGCAATCGGTAACCGAGCAAGTCATGGAATATTCCCGGGACCCTATTATCATCGTTGTGTCCAATCCGCTGGATGCTATGGTTTATATGGCCAAGAAGACCGGCAACCTGCCAAAGAATAAAATCATTGGCATGGCTGGGGTACTCGATTCAGCACGTTTACGGACTTTTGTTTCACTCGAATTAGGTTGTTCTCTAGTTGATGTCGATGCAATGGTGCTTGGTGGGCATGGTGATTCTATGGTTCCTCTTCCTCGTTACACTTCCGTTTCAGGAATATCGATCACCGAATTGATGACCAAAGAGCAGATTGATCGTGTAGTAGAACGAACACGAAAAGGCGGCGCGGAAATCGTCTCTCTGTTAAAAACGGGTAGTGCTTTTTATGCACCGGGTGCTTCGGTAGTAAAAATGATTGAAGCTATTTTGCAAGACAAGCGCCGCATCCTACCATGCACTGCTTATCTTGAGGGGGAATATGGCTGGAGTGGGATTTTCTTTGGTGTGCCTGTTATGATGGGCATCCACGGAATAGAAAAAGTTATCGAATTAAATATGACAGAAGAAGAGAAGGCCGCTCTAGACAAATCAGCTCAGGATGTCAAAAAGACCTGCGATGAAATCGATGCAATTCTGGCTGAATAGAAGCATGAGAGCTGATTTTTACTAGCATGGACATGCTCAAAGCTAAAGCTCTCGGTTCAGCAGTTATGGCTTAAGGGTCTGCATAATTTCAAACTTTTCATAAATACTGGTCCCCTTCGGGCGATCATCACATTCCAATGGAATAGATTTCCAAAACTTTTTGTGCGCTTTCCACCTTGGATCTGATTTGTCATGCGGGTCATCGGGAGTGCATACACGCCAAACAATCCCTTCCAGTTTTTCTTTTGAAACATCTAAGGTTATGAAATGATTCATTAGTGTTCTTTTCGCTAATGCATCAAAAATATCTTTAGGCGCACTGTGTTTTTCAATTTTTTGTAAATCGGCAAAAGGCCTTAAGTAAGCTCCGCCCCCACCTGAAACAATATGCATCGTCCCTTCACCGCCATGATATTTTCCAGATTCTGATTTAGTAACTTTAAATGCTCCTTGTTCAACCAGGCCTATAGGATGAAAACGTTCGTAGGAATGTTGATTGCCGGATAAAACAATGTCGGCCTTTAAGGCATTCAATTGTTGAAAGACGGTGTTGCGCTTGTCGAGATACCAGGTGGTGGTGATTGCAGGTTCGTGAACAGCAAGAATAACCCACAACCCTTTATCCCGAGCTTCTTTTATACGAGGTTGCAACCAGGGAGTGGGGTCTTTCCAAGGATAATTGTTGATAATACCGATTAATGTATGTCCGACTACCCGCGTACCTTCAAAGGCTCGAGGACCGGGTGTGTCGAATCCCGAGTCAAGAGGGTCAATTTTATCCCAACATCCTGAAGCCTTAGGCTTGGATTTTTTTGGCGGCAGATCATTATCTCCTGCCACAAATAATTTTAACGGATAAGGCTCAGATAATGTCTCTTTGATTTCTTTAATATATCGATCCGGACAGGATTGAGGAAAAAACCCAGCCTGATAAACAAAGTCACCCAGATGCAATAAGAAATCAGAATTGGTTTGGCGCATTGCTTTTTGTACTGCCCTAAAACCTGGAGCATACGCCCTTTCACCCGTTCCTGTATCACCCACTATAACAATCCGCATCGAATTGCCTTTCACAAACGGAACCGAAATTTTTTTAATGCTATCACTTGTTTCAGGACGTGAGGCTCCTTCCCCAATGGAGTAACTCACAAATAAAGCAAGGGAAAGAAGAAAAACTATTTTTATCGCAAACCATTTCATGGTTAATTCAGTCCTTCCGGTAAAGTCTCAATGTAAGCCTTTATCTCATCGCGAACCCTTCGGTAATGGCCCAGAGCCTCTTTTTCGGTCTTTGCCGTTTGCGCGAGCTTGGGCGGGTCATCAAACCCATGATGCACTACTGTAGTGGAGCAAGAAAAAACTGGACAGTTTTCATCGGCATGACCACAAACGGTAATAACAACATCGAAAGGAATAGTTTCTACCTCCTCGATACGCTGAGACTTTTGCTGAGTGATGTCGACTCCTTCTTCCTTCATAACTTTTACCGCGTTGAGATTGAGGCCATGGGCTTCAATTCCTGCCGAAAACGGTTGAATGAAATCACTTTTTAAATACCGCGCCCAGCCTTCCGCCATTTGGCTGCGACAAGAATTTCCTGTACATAAAAACAAAATTTTCATTTTATCCCTCATAATATGAAGACTATCACCCACAAGCATTGTAGGCAATAAGGGAATCCCTTGAAAAAATATTAACAACCCACACTGATATTCAGTGCAGATTTATTTTTAAATTCAGATATCTAGCCATTACCCGAAGCGATTCTCATTACGTTGATCGAAGCGATAGAGACCGTATTGCCGAGCAATTTGTTCTACAGTTGCTAACTCTTGTGAATGAGGGCGACGATTGATTTCCTGATATTTTATTTCGTTCACTTTTCCGGCAGGGAAATACTGCGCCATAATGTTTAAATAAGTGTCAGCAGATATTTCTTTTGACAAATACTTCATTATATTCTCTGCATCTTCCAAACCCTCTGGCATAACTAGATGGCGCAGCAGAACACCGCGTTTAGCTAGTCCGTTTTCGTCAAGAACAAGGTCTCCTACCTGCCTGTGCATTTCTTTAATCACTGTGCGTGCAGTTTCCGGGTAATCTTTGGCTTTCAAGTATTTTTGTGATCTCTCGTTACTCCAATATTTAAAGTCGGGCATATAAATATCAACAATACCCTCCATCATTTGCATGCTTTCCATCGAATCATAGGCACCGGTATTATAAACCAGCGGTAAACGTAATCCCATCTGTACTGCAAGCGGTAGAGCTTCGAGAATTTGTGGAACCACATGTTCAGGAGTAACAAAGTTAATGTTGTGACAACCCCGATTTTGTAAATCGAGCATTATACCTGCCAAATCTTCTGGGCTAACTTCAACACCATCTCCATCCTGACTGATATCGTAGTTCTGGCAGAAAACACATTTCAAATTACAAAGAGAAAAGAAAATGGTTCCGCTACCATTTGTACCACGCAAACAGTCTTCTTCTCCATAATGCGGAGCATAACTACCAACCCGAGCTTTTCGCCCGGTTTTGCAAACAGAATGTTCATTGTTTAGTCGATTCACTTCGCAATCCCGAGGACATACTTTACAGTTTGCTAGAGAACGTAGCGCTTGGCGTGAACGACGATAAAGTTCACCGCTATGGAAGAGTTCCATATAAGCCGGTTCAAAATCTTCGGATTGGATTTTAAATTGCATAATTTGCATGCCCGTTTGGGTAAATAAGTTTGGTTAATTGTGCTCAATAGTAATGTTAACGAACTACAGTTCAACGCTCAATCTGCTATTTTAACTGAACGGGTTTTAATTTTGTTGTCAGCTTGATTTTCGTTTAATTTTCGTCTAGCATAAGTGCAATTATAAAATACTCAATGAGCCATTTTCACTTCAAGGATATTTTACCTATTGCTCCCGGCAAATCAGCTCGTACATGGAGATTAAGCTATGCATCTTACCAAGCGTCAGCGGGAAATCTATGAGTACTTGAAGGATCATATTCGAAGTCGGGGATATGCGCCCAGCATCGCCGAAATAGGTAAGCAGTTTCACCTTAGTTCTCCAGCAACAGTACACAAACACCTTACGCATCTGGAAGAAAAAGGGTTGATCCGCAAACAACAAAACTTAAGCCGTGCCATTGAAATCATACCGGAATCGGGTAATACCTTGTCGTATCACGTGCTGGGAGAAATTGCTGCGGGCAAACCTATAGAGGCTCTTGATCAGCTTGAGGTAGTTGACTTATTGCCCGATGCGGGAGACAAGGATGTTTTTGTTTTGCGCGTCAAAGGCAATTCCATGATCGAAGACCATATCCAAAATGGAGATTATGTGATTGTAGAGAGGCGTAATGTAGCTGAGAACGGAGAAACAGTGGTGGCGTTAATCGATAACGATCGGGTAACCCTCAAACGCTTTTATCGCGAGGGAGAGCGGATACGTCTGCAGCCGTCACATCCAAATATGAAACCCATCTTTGTTAGAGAAGGTGACTTCGCTATCCAAGGTGTTGTCATTAGCGTACTCAGAAAGTTTGACCGTTAATAATGAAAAATAATTAAAACCCTGTTGCAGAGCCAGAAAAACTTTGAGCAGTATAAAAAATGTGATCCTTTCATCTGCGGAGGTACTCCATATAGATATGGATGCGTTTTTCGTGTCTGTCGAAGAAGTTCTAGATCCATCTTTAAAAGGCAAGCCTGTTGTAGTAGGAGGTATTGATGACCCGACCACTCACAAAGAAAATGATGCAATAGTTTCTCAAGCCAAGAAACTATTGGTTCGCGCAAAAAAGCCGTTATCAGTTTCTACCCTCACTAGAGGAGTGGTTGCTGCTGCATCCTATGCGGCAAGAAAATATGGCATTCACTCTGCCATGCCAATCTCGAGAGCCAAACGGCTTTGCCCACACGCCATTTTTTTACGTAGTTCCTACCGACTCTACAGCGAATATTCGTATAAAGTATTCAAGATTCTTAGAGGATATTCGCCTCTGGTTGAGCCTGTGTCTATCGATGAAGCTTTTGTCGATTTAACAGGCTGTGGAAAATTACACGGCCCGGTTCTCAAAACAGCAGAAACAATTCGCAATGAAATTAAAGATCGGTTGGGACTCAATGCCTCCATAGGTATTGCGACCAACAAGCTTATGGCAAAAATAGCTTCCGCCTACTGCAAACCTAACGGCATGTTGTGGGTAGCTCCGGGTAGCGAACGACGTTTTCTAGCGCCACTCCCTATAAAACGCATTCCTGGAGTCGGACCAAAAGGCGTTGCTCATTTGAATCGCATAGGTGTTCAAACTGCGGGTGATCTTGCATGCTTGTCGCTAGAATTGCTTGAAGAAGTTTATGGGAAATGGGGTGCATCGCTTTACCATAAAGCAAGAGGGATAAACAGCAATCCTGTTATTGCGGAAACTGAAGATCCACGTTCAATCAATCGGGAAACAACTCTCAATACAGACTCCATTGACCCGTTGTTGCTCGAGTCGACACTCAGTTACCTTATAGAAAAATCTGCGGCACAACTTCGCATTAGCAAATTGTTTGCTAGGACTATCACGTTAAAGCTAAGATACTCTGATTTTAAGACAGTAACCCGATCGCAAACTTTTAGTTCGCCGACGGCAGCCGATTACAAACTTTTTAAGGCCGCTAAAAAATTGTTCCGCAATACTTTCAATCGTAAGATAAGAGTACGTCTGATTGGAGTTTCCCTCACTTCTTTAACGGCACATCCCTACCATCAGGAAAATTTATTTGACCCGAAAGATGGCAAACGCTGGGACGAGCTTTATCATGGAATCGATCGAATCCGAAAAAAATATGGGTTCACTTCCATTCTTCGAGCGGCTAGCTCGGATAAAATCAGAGATAAATAAGTTAGAACATGACGAAGAGAAACTATATTATCACATTTTTAAAAATATTTTTATCACTCCAAAATGTATCTAAAAAATATTAGAAAAGAGTTTCCTGTCACAGAGGAAATTATTTTTTTCGATCATGCAAGAGTGGCCCCTTTACCAGAACGAGTAAGAAAAGTGGTGAATGCATTTATCAATGATGCAACTCGATTTGGAACCGCCCACTACGAAACTTGGATGCTGGAGTTGGAGCAAACTCGAAAAAAATTCGCACAACTCATTAATGCCAACCTGAATGAAGTCGCTTTTGTTAAAAATACTTCGGAAGGTATCTCTATTGTTGCAAATGGTTTCGACTGGCAACCCGGTGACAACGTGGTTATTCCCGATATTGAGTTCCCTGCCAATGTTTATCCCTGGTGGAGTCTGAAAAAAAGGGGTGTCGAAACGCGTATGGTTAAGGCTGTTGAAGGTAAAGTGCTGTTCGATGATCTGATCAAGAAAATCGACAGCAGGACACGGATACTTTCCATCAGTTCGGTACAATGCAATACCGGATTTAGAAGTGACCTCAATCGCATAGGAACTTTCTGTAAAGAAAAAGGAGTCCTGTTTTTTGTCGATGCAATACAGAGTCTCGGTGTGCTTCCTATGGATGTTAAAAAAGACCATATCGATTTTCTATCAGCAGATGGACATAAATGGATGCTAAGCATTGAAGGACTGGGTGGATTTTATATCTCCCAGGAAGTGATAGATAAAATTCATCCTGTAACCATGGGATGGGGAAATGTTGTTAATGCTGAAAATTTTATGAGTTATGATTTTACTCTGAAAAAAGATGCTAAAAAATTTGAGGAGGGGACGCCTAACACCATCAGTATCCACGCTTTTGGAGCGGCATTGGGGTTGCTATTAGAAACAGGTATCGAAAATATTGAAAAACGTGTAATGAGTCTTGGTGATTGCATCATCAATGAATTAAACCGACGAAATATTAAAATTTACAGCTCTACCCAATTGCCGGAACGCTCTGGAAATATTTCGTTTGTTCTAGACAAAGATATCAATAAACTATATTCGTTTATGCTGGAGAATAAGGTCAAACTTACAGTACGCGATGGATTAGTACGCTTTTCCCCACATTTTTATAACCACGAAGAGGAAATTTTAAAAGTTTTTGATCTATTGGATTGGTACTTAAAAAAATAGAACCTAGTACGAGGCAGTAATTCTATACCCCAGACAACCGTATAACTAAACTTTTCAGTTTTTCTTTTGTTTCAATGTGGCGAGCAAGTTTGGCCGCATCTTCTTTGGTATCAAACCGGTCTACCTGAACATGGTAGATTTTTTTGACATCACGAGTAAGGAAGGTGTCATAGCCTTTCTTTTTTAATGACTGCTCCATCTTTTTTGCATAGGTTTTATTTTTATAAGCCCCTACCTGAATCGTATACACCTTTGGGTCAAGCTGTTTCAAGGGAGGTATTCCCGATTGATTAGTCTCGTTTAGCATCGTTGTCTCGGCCGAGGCTAGTTCACCAGAAAAATCAAGCAACTCCGCCTCTTCATCGAGAACTACAGCTTCTTTCCATTCGGCTTTAAGCTTCTGTAGTTCTTCAATTTTTTTCAAGTCCTTGGTAGCTTTTTTCGCAATTACTGGTTTATCAAATTGGGTCTCTTTATCTGCCTCACTGGGTTTTTTAATCAAAGCTGTCAGCTTATCCAACATATTAGAGGTCATACGACTCAAATTAAATTTGTTTGTAACTAACTCGATTGGTGCAAAAATAGCTGCGGTAATCCCTGTAGGAATTTTACCCATTCCTGCAATGTCCTGTTCAGTTTGTTCGGCCCGCCACAGAATTTCGCCGTTTCTTGTATCCACCATTTCAATGGAAACACCCAATTCAATGGACGAATGCACAATAAAATATGATCGCTCAACTTTATTAATACGGCCAAAAACAATTGCATCCACCCCCAAAATTTCACCAAATTTCATAGGGTTAATAGTGAGAAAAGTGGAGGGATCCGTTAAATTATTTTGTTTTAAAAGGTCATCTACAACATAACGTTCTAGCAATCTGAAATTTGATTGTTTGAGATTCGCATACAATCCTTGGCGAAACATTTTTGCCATTTCTTTTTGCCCGGGATCACTCGTCTCTATAGGAAGAATCGCCACCGTATGGTCCTTCGAAAGAACTTTAAGATTGCCTGAAACTTTGTTTTGCAAATCGGTAGCACAAGATGAAATCATTAAGGCTAAAAAACCAGCCAAAAAACTTTGGAAAATTTTGCTGTAAAGATTGTTATGCATAAATTAGTTGAGGGATGACTTTTCTATCTGAGCCATACCATTTTTATAAAATCGTTTACCCTCTAAACCTTTCGAGTTTCTCAAAGTTCCAATTATTAGGGCACTCGATATTTCGTCCGTTTCCCGTACAATGTAGCTTCCCGAATACATCCCTGGGGTTATCTCTCTTAATGGAATATTCGATTTCCAGCTTCCAATTCCAAATGTACCCTTTAAGCCAGGATCACCTTTGATATTCACATAGATTCGGTCTTTAGGCCTAAGCTTTTGATTAGGTTTCAGGTTGGTTTCTATACTTATAATTTTAGGCAATCGCACCCCCCCCTCCCAAATATCAGCAGGGTCAGGAATTTCTTTTATCACACCGATTGAAAACATCTCGGCGGTTTTAAAAAGAGCCTGATGGACTTTTGCGTTCTCCACTTGATCTTGAATGATTTCCACAATGGTTGGAGAAAGTATTCCAGAATAAGTTCTTTCGGTGTGGTCAGTTTCCCAAAGTATTTCACCCGTTCTCAAATCCATCATTTCTATTTTGGCTTTAATGGAGGTTTCGGCATGAATTCCCCCTGTAAAATTACTGGTGTCGAGGACCCTACCCTTAATGACCGCATCTGCACCGAGGATCTCTCTGAGTCTTTCTGGACTGAGTTCAAGTACTTTTTTGAATTTTTTCATTCCAGCCGCCTGCAGTTTTTTATCAACGTTTTCCAATGGCATATCCAAATAACCCAAATAGCTAAAGTAATTGAAAAAACATTTTCGAAAAACTCTGTGCACAGAGACACCTTCTGGTGTAGGACCAGCAAGGGTGAAAGGTAAAATAGCTACAGTTCTAGGGTGGATACTGGGATGATTGAGGTTTTTGCGGACTTTCACTTCAACCGTTCCGCAACCGCCTAAAAGTATGCTTAAGAGAACAGTAAAAAAGAATATTTTTCGCAGAAACAAATTTTGATTCACGCTGATCCCGTTTAATATAAATTATTGAATAATTTGAACTTTTCCGGTTATCGGGACGCTTCCACTATATGAAATCACCCTAAATTTGTCAATATTTTTAAAAATTTGTTTTAATTTTTTATAAGAAAAAAAATATAAAAAACCCTAACCAAAGGATTTTATAAGAATTCAATTACGTTATCTTAACGGTCTTAATTAATTACCTGATAAGTTCCAATTAGCGTATTCATGAAAGGCAGGTGAGTGAACGATATGGAATTAGCTACAATTATGGAATTTAAAATAAAAAAGCTAAAATCTTTAGTAATATTTTATTACCTTTTTAAATCGATATTATTACGTATTTAGGGTGCTTGATTGAAAAGAGTATATTTGATAAAGTTGCCGACAATTAAGAATGCATTTAACTCTGAGGAAATTAATGATCAAAAAAATCTTATC
>Ga0209034_10001319_pt1 | contig 12095 bp, 10 predicted proteins | sample MarorgKNORR_S2LV_2_FD_188219 | JGI IMG/M metagenome (GOLD analysis project Ga0209034, IMG submission 188219) | Marine microbial communities from the Southern Atlantic Ocean, analyzing organic carbon cycling - 250m_A/KNORR_S2/LV (SPAdes) (version 2) | ecosystem: Environmental > Aquatic > Marine...
TTACCATTTCTGTATTAACTTTACCCGCTAATACAGAAATAACTATATTTAATGTTTCTTTGTCTGTTACTCTTCTACCATCAACAAATTTGGGCCTCTTGCCAACTTTCTTCATCCATTCAGAAATATCTGCCCCACCACCATGTACAATTATTGGAAAATATCCTTTAGATTGAAGTTTTACTACATCACTTAAAGTAGTATCTTCAAAACCTAAAGTACTACCGCCAACTTTAACGACTATAGTTTTTTTCATTAAATATGAATCTAAAGGGTTTTCAGACTTATTATTTGGAAACTTATCTTTATCAAAATCTTGTGATTTTGATCCAAAAAACTTGTCTTTTTCTGTATTATTATTAAGCATGTTAAATTTATGTACTATAAGCTGAATTAAAAACTACATACTCTTCTGTCAAATCACAGCCCCAGGCAGTTGATTCAAAATTGTCTATATTAAGATCAATTTTAATTTTAATTTCCTTAGCATTCATTGATGTGATTACAGATTCTTTTGAAAATCTGACAGATTTTCCTTCGTGTGCTATATGTATATCATTCAAATAAATATCAACATTATTCTCATTTATTTTTATCCCGCTTTTGCCCAACGCCATCATTAATCTTCCCCAATTAGGGTCTCTTCCATGAATCATTGACTTTACCAACATAGAACCAATAATGCTTTTTGCTCCCTTTCTGGCATCGTTTGAACTTGCAGCTCCGACAACTTTACATTCAATTAAATGGTTTGCACCTTCTCCGTCGGATACTAATTCTTTTGCCAAAGTTTCGCATACATAAAATAAAGCTTCTAAAAACAATTCTTTAGATTCTGAATTGTTATCAATTAAATCCGAAGAAGCTTCTCCGTTTGAAATCAATAAAACTGTATCGTTTGTAGATTGATCACCATCAACACTAATCATATTGAATGTTTCATTAACTATGTTTTTCAATGCATTATCTTGAAAGCTGTGATTTAATTTTGCATCAGTTGTAATAAATGCCAGCATAGTTGCCATGTTTGGATGAATCATTCCAACACCCTTAGCACAACCACCTATTGTTATAACCTGTCCATTAAACTCATAACTGACAGCTACTTCTTTGGTTTTTGTATCAGTTGTTAATATTGATTGAGCAAATTCCTTGCCCCCATTTTTAGATAATTTAATGTTACTGATATTTTTTCTAATCAAAGCCATTGGAAGTTCTTCACCTATGAGGCCAGTACTACAAATAGCTAAGTTTTGTTCTTCGCAGCTGAGAAAATCAGATGTTAATTTAATCACTTCTTTAGCATCAATTAATCCTTGTTCTCCAACTCCGCAATTAGCACACCCGCTATTAGCAACAACACCTTTAACTAATTTTCCATTTATATTTTGTTTTGAAGCTGTAACTGAATGAGAAACTATTGAATTTTGTGTGAACACACCTGAGGAATATGAATTTTCATTATTTGTCCATAAAATTCCCACATCAAGTTCGTCAGTATCTGTTTTAATACCAACATTAGTAGCCCCGGCCAAATAACCTTTAGGGGATGTCACAGTTCCATTTTCTATTATTTCAAACATTGTATGAAAAAAAATTCAGCAATTAAACTTCATGATCAAGGGTAAGATTATATCATATCCCCTTATAAAAATAACATACAATATACAAATTATATCTATTTAATCTGATAACCCTTAAAAGGTTTCTTGTCTATACATAGATCTTAACAATTTAAGATAAGCATCTTTTGTAAGCAATGGTTCAAACTTATCTACTATCTCTTTTCCTTTTTCGCCATTCCCATGTAATAGATCGACTACTGTCAAAGCCATAGCTTTTGCTGCAGTAATAACAGCAGAATTATAATCTTCCACAACATAATCAATTCCATGACCATCACCAGATGCTGAATGAACATAAGGATGAATAGTTGGCATTAATTGTGATATATCTCCCATGTCAGTTGAACCACCTGAGTGGCCAGCTTGACCTACTTTATCATCACCCACCAAATCTGATGCATTTATTTTATACATTTCAGTAAGATTCTTATCATTATTAATTGGTAAATATCCTGGAAGTGTTGTTATTTCAACCTGTGCTCCTATAGCCATTGCTCCTCCTCTCAGTGCTCGATCTACTTTCTCGCTTGCATCTAAAAATCCTTCAATCGTACTCCCTCTTACATACGTTTCCATTCTTACATCTGCAGGAACAGAGCTTACTGCAGCTCCTCCTTGTGTAATAATCGGATGGATTCTTATACTATCTTTTTCCTGAAAAGTTTCTCTTTGAAAATGTATTCCCGTCATAGCAAGATTCGCTGCATTTAATGCATTGATACCATTGTGTGGAGCTCCTCCTGCATGCGATGCTTTTCCTATAAATTTGATACTCTTTGATACTGTTCCATTATTAGTACCGCCTGCGCCAAGAATTTTTTCGCCATCAAAATTTGAAGTATGAGTCATCATAGCTATATCTACACCATCTAATGCTCCAAGTTTCACAAATTCCTGTTTACCTAACAAAAATTCTATCTTACCTTCATCTCTTAAAGTTTTTCTGTATTCAACTTCAATATTTTCCTCAGCAGGTACAGCAACTAACACTATCTTCCCTGACAATCCTTTTAATACTTCAGGATCATTTAAACTCTGCCCAACAGCTATCATTTGTGCAATCTGACAATGATGCCCGCACGCATGAGCTGCACTTGTATCTGAATCAGCGTGAGGATGTCCTAAAACTACTAGTGAATCCAATTCTCCCATAACACAGACTGTAGGTCCTGGTCGGCCAGTATCAATAACTGCTTTTAATCCCGTCATTGAAACTTTCTCTATATTTGAAAAACCATATTTGTTAAACTGTTCTTCGGTATATTTAGAGGTTTTAAATTCTCTGTACCCTGGCTCAGGCGTATCCAGTATATCTTTTGCTATTCCAATCAAATCTTCTGCATTACTATCTATTCTTGATTCTACTTCTTTCTTTATATCTTCTATATTCATTAAAATATCCTCTGTTTTGTAATTATCATTAATCCAAGTTGTAATATAAGAATATATTAATTTCATCACAAGTATTTAATGGCTATATTTATGTAATAAAATTAGCAAATAATATTTAAAAAGTAGTATTTAAATAGAATAATGAAATTCTTAATAATAAAACTCAATGTCATTATTTTTTAATTTAAACAATTAAAACCATTCCATCCCTGCCTGGATCAGCACCACCATCCCAAATTCCATCTTTAACTCTTATTCCATGAACGCCTGCAAATCCATAACTAAATGGGTTTCGAATTACTTCATAACCATTTTCCTCTAATTCTTTAGTTATAAATCTTGGTATACGATTTGTAACATCAATAGCATTACTATTTGCTGTAAATCTAGGAGCAGATACTGCTTCTTGCATATTCATATCAAATTCTATTACATTAAGAAGAGTTTGCAATATTCCCATTGTTATATATGTCCCTCCGGGGGCTCCAACAATGATATAAGGATTATCATCTTTAAACACAATAGTTGGACTCATACCAGTGAATCTTCTTTTCCCAGGTTTAATAGAAGCTGGCATTCCTGGTCTCGGATCAAATGAACTCATACAGCCGTTATACATAAAACCAAGTTCTTTTGTTATTATTCCTGATGGCATTCCAAGAGAATGTGTCATAGATGCAATATTACCACTGTCGTCCATAACAGCCATGTGGGTAGTATCCTCGGATTCTTTTATTGCTCCATATCTGACAATATTAGCTTTTTCACCTTGTTTTATGAGTTCAGATATTTTAAAAGCGTAATTAGCATCAGTGATTTGTTCAATAGGAACATCCGTGAATAATGGATCTCCTACTTTAGAATCTTTATCAATAGTCGCATATTTCATTGCTTCTGCAACAGTAGCTATATATTCAGAGCTATTATGTCCCATTGATTTCAAATCAAAATGCTCTAAAATATTTAACATTTGTATTACCATAATTCCTCCACCAGGAGGTTGGTTTGTAGAGATTTTTAAATCTTTATAATTTCCCCATAAAGGTTCATTTCGGATTGTTTTATAGTCTTTTAAATCAGTACCGGAAAGAAATCCTCCATTAGATTTCATATCATCATTTATCTTTTTAGCAATTTCTCCAGAATATAAAACATCTGACCCACCCTGTTTTATGAGTTCTAGCGTTTGTTTCATATCAATATTTTTTATTCTAGTACCTATCGGATAAGGGTTTCCTTCTTCATCCAAAAATATTTTTCTAGACATTTCGTTCTGTCTTAATTTTTCATTCATAGATATTTTTCCATGTCCGCCTGAACGAACCCAAAATTCATCTATAGCAGGACTGATTGTAAATCCCTCTTCGGAAAAATCAATAGCTGGTTGAATAATATCTGCCCAAGGCATTGTGCCAAATTCTTGAATAGCTTCATAAAAACCTTTTAGTGTTCCTGGGGTCATAATTGATTCATAACCAACTTCATTTGCTCTATTTTTTAATATAAACCCAAAACCATCTCGAGCTTCATAAGCAATCTGATCTTCCCACATGTCTTCTTTAACTGAAGAGGGAGCAGTAGTATGAAAGTCAATAAATCCATGAAAGTTTTTTTCAGGTATATATAATTGCAGTGATCCAAAACCAGCAATACCGCACATCATAGGATCCACAACAGTTTGAACCAATGCGCTAGAAATAGCGGCATCAACTGCATTACCTCCATCCCGTAAAATTAAAGATCCCACTTCTACAGCTTCAGGTTGGGGTGCAGTTACAATTCCATGAGTCAATATTTCCTCTCTATAAACAGTATACTCTTTAAGATATTTTCAGTAGTATAACTATAATTTTTATGATTAATTATAATATATGAATATATTAATATCCCCTCAAGCGTTCAAGGGCAGTATTTCTGCAATTGAAGTAGCTAATAATATTGAAAAAGGAATAATAAAAGCTAATCCAAATCACAATATTATCAAATTACCTGTGGCTGATGGTGGCGATGATACACTTGATACTTTAGTTGAAGTTACAAATGGGAAAATATTTGAAACAACTGCAACAGGACCAGATGGTAAAAATATCAAAACAAAATGGGGAGCTCTTGGAGATAATAAAACAGCAGTAATAGAAATGGCTCAGATATCTGGATTAGCTTTAATGAATAGAAACAAATTAGAACCTCTAACTTATACCACTTACGGGATGGGTGAAATTATTAAAGAATGTTTAGATTATGGTTTTAATAATTTTATTATTGGAATTGGAGGATCGGCGACAAATGATGGGGGATTAGGAATGGCAGAAGCATTAGGAGCAATATTAAAAGATAAAAATAATAAACAAATAAAAAGAGGAATTAAAGGTTTAAGTAGCTTAAACACAATAGATTTAAAAGATATAGATAAAAGAATTTACAATTCCTCTTTTCAGATTGCTTGCGATGTTAATAATCCACTTTATGGACCTAATGGAGCAACACATATATTTGGACCACAAAAAGGATTTAAATCAGATGAAATAAAATTAATCGATTCTTACATGAAAAACTACGGGAATTTAATAGATTCAATTAGTAAAAAAGAAATATCAAACCATCCTGGCAGTGGTGCTGCAGGGGGAATTGGCGCGGCTGCAATGTATTTTCTGAATGCAAAACTCAAATCAGGATCTGAAATAATTTTAGATTATCTTGACTTTGCAAAGCATTGTCAAAATATTGATTTAATAATAACAGGAGAAGGTCAAATTGATTTCCAAACAATAAATAACAAAGCGCCTATTGCTGTGGCTAGAATAGCAGAAAAATACAAAATTCCTGTATTTGCAATTTGTGGAATTCTTGGGAAAGATTATCAAAAAGTATATAAAGAGGGAATTAAAAAAATATACCCTCTATGTGAAAATGAAAAAGAATTAGAATTTGCAATAAATAATGCTGGTAAATTAATTGCCGAAAATGCTTATCAAATAATTAAAGATAACTTTATCTAAAACGAATATTATCACTTGATAAATCTGAGACTTTAGTACAACCCATTAATTTCATATCTCTAATCATCTCAGATTGCAAATTACCCAAAGCTTTTTCCACACCCTTTTGTCCTCCGGCAGCTAAAGCATATAAATACATTTTACCTCCGCTACAAGCCTTGGCACCTAAACTTAAAGCTTTAAGAACATGAGTTCCTCTCGTTATGCCTCCTTCACATATAACATCAATTTTATCTCCCACTGCATCAACTATCTCTGATAGTTGATCAAAGGGTGCCCTGCTGCCATCAAGTTGCCTTCCTCCATGATTAGAAACTATTATTCCAGTAGCTCCTATATCAACAGCTCTTTTGGCATCCTCTACACTCATTATTCCTTTTAAGCAAAATTCTTTCCCCCATTTTTTTCTTAATTCTTCTGCATCTTTCCAATTCATCGATTGGTCTAACATACTTGTAAAATACTCTCCTAAATTAACAACAAAATTTGCTTCATTAATGTGATCTTTTAAAATTGGCAAATCAAATTTCTGATGTGTAAAATAATTTATTGCCCATGAAGGGTGAGTAGCAAAGCTTATCAAACTACTCAAAGATAATCTGAGAGGCATAGTAAAACCCGTCCTGAGATCTCTTTCCCGATTACCTGTAACAATTGTATCAACAGTTAAAGCTAAAACATCAAAATCAGCCTCATGACATTGTTGTAACATACTATCAGTAAGCCCTCTATCTTTATGATAATAGAGTTGGAACATTTTAGGCGTTTTAATTGTACTTCCGATTTCTTCCAGTCCAACTGTTCCCAAAGAAGAAATACCAAACATGGTACCAAATTTCTGCGCAGCTTTTGAAACTGCTCTTTCTCCGTCATGATGAAACAGGCGTTGAGCAGCTGTTGGGGAACAAAATAAAGGCATATCAATTTTCTGCCCCATCACAGTAGTTGAAAGATCTATATTCTCAACACCGGCCAATACATTTGGAACCAGATCACATCGTTCATATGCTTCTGTATTTCTTCTTAAAGTAATTTCATCATCAGCACCTCCATCAATATAATGGAATATTGGTGAGGGTAACTTTGACCTGGCTAATTTTTTAAAATCTTCTGTGTTGTGACAATTATCAATCTTATTAAAAACGTTCTTAAGAGATAATATTTCTAATATTGATATAAGTATTGATTTAATCATATTATTAACTTGTATTTACAATAAAGAATTCACCATAAAACCTATTATCCAACACAATAAAAATGTTACAGATGATATAAATTTCACAGAATTATTTCCAATATTATATTCGCCATAATTATCAGATGTTCTGACATACATCATTAATAAAAAAAGCATTATTGTAATTAGTATTATTGAAATAAAATTAACACCTAAAGCTATTCCAATAACAAAGCCAATAAAAGCAAATGCCAAAACTATGAATTTAGAGTTATTCTTTGAAATTGTTTCTTTCTTTCTTGTCATATTTATATTCCAATTATCATATTATTATAAAAATATTCAATTATAATATTATTATAATAATATTTTATAAGTATATAAAAATTAACAATTAATAAATATGATTTACTTGGATAATTCAGCATCAACGCAAATAAGAGAAGAAGTGTTAAATGTTATTTCAGATGAATTAAGAAATTCATTTGCCAATCCTTCAAGCCCCTATAAACCTGCCAGGCAATCTCGAGTTTCAATAGATAATTCAAGGAAAGTTTTTGCAGAAATATTAAATTGTTCTGAAAATGAAATTATTTTTACTAGTGGCGGCACGGAATCTGACAACGCTGCAATAAAAGGGCCCGCTGAATCATTAAAATATTTTGGTAGCCATATAATAACGACTGCAGTAGAGCATCATGCGGTATTACATACCTGCAATGCACTTGAAAAACAAGGATTTGAAATAACATATTTACCTACTGACAAACACGGTATAGTATCCAAAGAATCTATTTTCAATGCTATCAAAGAAGATACTATTCTAATTTCAGTTATATACGCTAACAATGAAATCGGATCTTTAAACCCTATTAAAGAAATAGGACAAAGTTTAACTAAACTAAGAAAAACCGAACCTAAAGTCCCATTATTTCACACTGATGCTATACAAGCTGCTCCTTTTTTAAATCTAGATGTTGAAGAATTAGGGGTAGATCTTATGAGCCTTTCAGCACATAAATTTAATGGTCCCAAAGGAATTGGAGTTTTATATATGAAAAACGGAACACCATTTGAATCACAAATGACAGGAGGAGGACAGGAAAGGCAAAAAAGATCGGGCACTGAAAATATAGCATTTATTTCAGGTGCGGCAACAGCAATGAAATTAGCTCATAATGAAAAACCAACATTATCCAAAAATTTAAACGAATACAGAAATTTAATTATAGATTTTATTAAACAAAATTTCCCTGACACGATTATAAACGGACATACTGAAAACTGTTTACCAAACATAATTAACTTAACTTTTCAAAATATAAGAGCTGATGATTTAATATCTGCATTGGATTTAGAAGATATCTGTATATCTAATGGTAGTGCTTGTACGACAAATTCCTTAGAACCTTCACACGTATTAAAATCTATTGGTGTAAATGCTAATTTAGCTATAAATACTGTTAGAATTAGCCTTGGTCGTTACAATACAAAAGAAGAAATTACTGAATTCTTAAAAATACTTAAAATAATTTTAAGTCGTAGCTCAAAATTAAAATATGAAACATCAGTTGAAATATAATTTCAAAGATATAAAATATAAAATTCAAAATAAAACGATGTTAAAACAACTCTTGAAAAATAATATTAAACATATAACAATCTTCCTAACATTTATATTAATCTTACCGATGTTAGGTTGTGAAAATGATGATTCGGAATTTTTAATTAAAAAAGGACGTACTATTGCTATTGGAGCAACTCCACCAATAGTTAGAGATCGGATAACATTTACTGATACAACAGGAAAAGTAAGATTGGTAAAGCCAATGTCCGCCAATAATAAATTAGTAATTGTAAAATTAAAAATACTAAATGATTCTGTTACTCATGTCCCTGTATATATTGATAATGAAGCTGCAGAACTTGGTGATAGAGGTGGTTCAAGGGGATGGAATATAGATCCATATGTAAACTCAGTTGTAGTCGCAACTGAAGAATCTGAATTAGACCAATACACACCATTCTTAAATGGACATATAGAATTAAACAAAGGATATGAAGTACAAGGATGGATGGTTTTTGATATCCCCAGAAGTGTTAAACCACTTACAATTTGGTGGAGAGAATCAGACGATATTGTAATAGATTTACCCAAATAAATTAAATAATATCTAATTTAATCTTTTAGATTGATTTTTCTTATGATATTCTAAATTATATATATAATATGGAGTGAATTTTGGCAGCATTAGAAGTAACAGATGATAGTTTTACAAATGAAGTTCTCAATTCAGAATTACCTGTTTTAGTAGATTTTTGGGCTGAATGGTGTGGCCCATGTAAAATGGTATCACCTATAGTAGAAGAATTGTCAAATGAATACAATGGAAAAGTAAAAGTAGCAAAATTAGATGTAGATAGTAATCCTCAGACTGCTACAAATTATGGAATTAGAGGAATTCCTACTTTATTAATGTTTAAAGATGGGTCTGCAGTAGATCAAATTGTAGGAGCCGTTCCTAAAACTCACATCGCAGAACGCTTAGATAAAATCATATCTTAAAATGAACATGGGAGTGAATGGGCTCTGGTGGGTCCCGCGGACTTCAACTCCGTCGGCTTTGATTCTTTTATTGAAACGTTGGGTTCGATTCCCTCTCACTCCCGAATTATTTTCAAATAAATTGTCATTATGAATCTATCAATTATTTCATGGATAATATACGACATTGGCAATACATTATTTAATGCCGGAGTAACAGGTCTTTTCTTTCCTTTATGGATCATAACTAAACTGAATGGAACTGACGCCACAGTTGGATATACTCTCTCAATTAGTTTATTAGCTACTTTAATAATTTCGCCTGTAATAGGTGCAGTATCAGATCAGGCTAAAGCTAGAAAAATTTTTCTAGGTACTTTTACTATATTATGCGGAATATCTACCACATTAATAGGGAATTCAATAATTATATTTAGTCTTTTAAGTTATGGTTTTGCTGTAACAACCCTTCACATTGGAGATATCTTTTATAATTCCATGCTTAAAGATGTTAGTAATAATAAAAATATTGGATTAATTGGTGGAATAGGAGCTGGAGTTGGGTACATAGGTGCAATCATAGCTATTTTAATTGGTTTATTTATAATTGAAGATCAAGGATATACATCAGGATTTATTATTATGGGAATACTCATCATAATATTTGGCTTCCCCGTACTTATTTATCTAAAAGAAAAACCATATAAAAAACAAAACAGATATATAAAAATATCAGAAAATATTTTAAAACGCTCTGCAATTCAATTACAGCACACATTAAAAGATATAAAAGAATTTCCAGGGTTAGGTAAATTTTTAATTGCCCGTTTTTGGTATTCGTGGGCTATGTATACAGCGTCTACTTTCACTTCATTATATATATTAGAAACAATTGGTTTGTCAGAAAGACAAATACAATATCTAATCTTCACTGGTATTGTTACTGCAATTCCCAGTGCGTTAATATGGGGAAAATTAGTAGATAAATATAAACCTAAAAAAATTCTATCTATAGTTTTAACTCTTTGGATTTTAAATCTTGTAATTTCTATATCTGCCGGGATAATTGAAATGTCTGATAATATATGGTGGTTTATAAGCGGATTTACAGGAATTCTTATTTCAGGTGTTTGGAGTTGTGACAGACCATTTATGCACCAATTAATTTCAGATGAATTTATAGGTGAATACTTTGGACTTCACGGATTTAGCGGACGATTAGGAAGTATTTTGGGAACTGCAAGCTGGGGATTTATAGTTACAACAATTAATCTCGGGCAACCAATTGCTTTATCTTCATTAGGTTTATGTATATTATTATCATTAACATTTATACTCACAATTAAGACGAATAATAATAATGGAGAAAAGAAAAAATGGAAAAATTAGCTGGTAAATATATATTATTAGAAGCATTAAAAGCCCAGGGAATAAAATATATTTTCGGGAATCCTGGAACAACAGAAACAGCAATAATGGATGCTTTGGAAAAATATCCTGAGTTTGAATATATTTTAACGGTACAAGAATCAGCTGCTATGGGAATGGCTGATGCATATGCCAGGGCAACAAAAAAACCCGCTTTTGTTAATCTTCATATAGAGACGGGGTTAGCAAACGGGTTAAGTCTTTTACATAATGCTCAGTCAGGCGGAACTCCATTAGTTTTAACAGCTGGTAATAAAGATTCAAGAGAAATTGCACCTGGGAAAACTGATTTAGTAGAAATGGTTACCCCATTTACCAAATGGGCTGTTGAGGTAAATCACCCAGATGCAGTAGCTCAAACAATGCAAAAAGCATTTAGAATAGCTTTAAGTCCTCCTACAGGACCTACATTTGTTGCATTTACTACCAATGCTTTAGACGATACTACCAGTGTTCATCCTACTAAAACTTATAATGATGAAATAATTATTAAACCTGATGAAAATTTAATAAAAGAAGCTGCAAAAATTTTAGCACACTCTAAAAACCCAGGAATATTAATTGGAGATAGATTAGTACAAATTAATCATCCTTATATACCTACTAAGTTAGCTGAAATATTAGGTGCAAAAGTATATTCTTCAAATTACTCAGAAATGATATTTCCTTCTGGTCACCCAAGCTATAAAGGAAATATTAAACTTGGCTTCAACTCCTCTGATGAATTTGATGAATTTGATACTATACTTGCTATTGGTGGATTACCAAGAGTAAGTTATATGTTTTCTAATCCAAGGATGAGGATATTTAATCCAAAATCAAAATTAATTCATATCGATAATGATCCTAATCAGGTAGCCACTACAGAAAAAACTGATGTAGCAATAATTTCAGATCCTAGTGAGGCATTGAAAGTTTTAACAACAGAA
>Ga0209034_10001320_pt1 | contig 12094 bp, 10 predicted proteins | sample MarorgKNORR_S2LV_2_FD_188219 | JGI IMG/M metagenome (GOLD analysis project Ga0209034, IMG submission 188219) | Marine microbial communities from the Southern Atlantic Ocean, analyzing organic carbon cycling - 250m_A/KNORR_S2/LV (SPAdes) (version 2) | ecosystem: Environmental > Aquatic > Marine...
AAGCTGGGTCGCAGACATGAGCCGTGAAGGTTACGCCCGGTCCACGATTGCGCGGCAGCTTTCCGCGCTACGTCGCTACTTCGGATGGCTCAAACAAGACGGTCGGATTGGCTTGAACCCAACAGTTCATATCAGTGCCCCTACAGGAGACGCTCGGCTGCCGCGAGTACTGCAACTGGGAGAAATTGAGCAACTTCTCGATGACACAATGGCTCAAAACCCGCTCGAGTTGCGCAACAGACTAATCATCGAACTTCTATATGGCTCTGGGCTTCGCGTAGCCGAACTTTGCGGACTCAACGCCGTAGATCTAACCGAAGGTCGAGCGGAGGTAGAGGTAGCTGGGAAAGGCAAAAAAAAGAGGAACGTTCCAATCAACGCCCCGAGCCAGCAGCTGCTTGACCTATGGGCCTCTGGGAAAAGTCAAGACTTCGATGAGAGCTATGTGCCAGGAAAAAGGGATCCGACGCCACTGCTGGTGAACACCAGAGGTAAACGACTCACCCGCTTTGACGTGCGACGGATGTTGTTGAGCACGCTTAGAGCGAAGGGCTTAGCGGATCGATCACCACATGCCCTCAGGCACACCTTTGCCACTCATTTACTTGAGCGAGGTGCTGATTTGCGCGTCATTCAAGAACTTCTTGGTCACGAGGATCTAGCTACAACCCAGATCTATACCCATGTAAGTCGAGAGGAGCTAAGAGAGGAACATCGAAAGCACCATCCACGAGGATGATGGCTACGTTCTAAGAGCAACTCATAGACCAATTCGTACTCGACGTCGCTAGACTCCATCCTCGGACTCAAATTGGGTCCGAGGTGACTCTCAACCGAGACGACCTCACGGTCGCCGCATCACAACGGCGTCGCTCTCGGTGCAGCAAACGAACCGTGGGGGAGATAATCGTGCCCGCTGTTGTAACCATGTCGGATCTGCTCAAGGCAGGCGTCCATTTCGGCCATCAAACCCGCCGCTGGAACCCCAAAATGGATCGCTACCTCTGGGGTGAACGCAACGGAATTTACATCATTGATCTCGAGCAGACGATAGGGCTGATCGACACTGCCTACACGTTCGTTCGCGACGCAGTTGCCAAAGGCGGAACGGTGCTTTTCGTCGGCACGAAAAAACAAGCTCAAGACCCGATCGAGACCTACGCCAAAGCGTCAGGGATGCCCTATGTAAACCAGCGGTGGTTAGGGGGCATGCTCACCAATTTTCGAACGATCAGAGGTCGCGTCGAAAAAATGCTCGAATACGAGCGGATGCAGGCAGCCGGCGATTTTGACAATATGCCCAAGAAAGAAGCCCTGCTGCTTGAGAGAGAACTAGCCAAACTTCAACGAAACCTCGACGGGCTTCGAAACATGGAAAAGCTGCCCCAAGCGGTCTTCATTTTGGATACCCCGAAGGAACATATAGCTGTAGCCGAAGCGAATCGTCTCAAGCTTCCCGTTGTAGCGGTTGCAGATTCAAATAGTGATCCGGACCTTATCGACTACGTCATCCCCGGCAACGACGACGCAATTCGCAGTACCGAGTTATTAACACGAGTCGTCGCGGACGCAGTTCGGGAGGGCCGCTACATCGCAGAAAGCAAGGGCGCTGTGGTCAAATCTCCTGATGAACGCAGTCCCGAAGAAGAGGCTCGCGTATCTGCAGAACAAGCAGAAGCGAACCAAAAAGCGCTTGCCGAAGCAGCAGCTCGCGAAGCTCGCATCGCTGCGGAGCAAGCGGCCCAGGCTATAGCAGTGGTTGATTCCCCAACAGAAGCCCTCGAAAACACTGATGAAGTTGTTGAACAAGAGACATCATCCGACGAAGCCCCCGAAACCCCGGAAGACAAGTAACCGCCGACCCCCCGACCAATGAGGTAGATCAGACCCCATGGCAGACTTCACCGCCAAGGACGTTCAGGCCCTTCGTCGCACAACAGGTGCAGGAATGATGGATGCCAAGAAAGCCCTTGTCGACAACGAGGGAGATGCTGAAGCCGCGGCTCAGTGGCTGCGAGAAAAAGGAATCGCTAAAAGCGCAAGTCGCTCCGATCGAGATAACAGCGAAGGGGTTGTCGTGGCCCGCGTCGAAGATGGGGTTGCTGCAATAGTTGAACTGAAGTGCGAAACCGATTTTGTCGCCAAATCCGACCAATTCGGGCAACTGGCAGAAAACCTTCTCACCTGCGTGCTTGTCGATGGGGAAGAAGCCGTGGGTCAAGAATCCAGTGAACTCGAAAGCCTAAAAATTACACTGAAAGAAAACATCGGCCTCGGCAAAATAGTCCGATATGAATCCGCGGAAGGATCGGTACTTGACGCGTACGTTCACCAACAGAACGGCAGAGGGGTGAACGCCGTTCTGGTTGAAATTCACAACGGCTCTAAGGAAGTTGCTCATGACCTGGCACTCCATATCGCCAGCAACCGCCCGAAATACCTCACCCGAGAAGACGTTCCTCCTGAGGTCATAGCGGCCGAACGCGAAACTCTGGCAAACATCACTCGCAACGAAGGAAAACCGGACCAGGCAATCGACAAGATTGTCGACGGTCGAATGGCCGGCTTTTTCCGAGACGCAGCGTTACTGGAACAAAAGTTCGTTAAAGACGAAAAGCTAGGCATCGTCGAACTACTGGGCGAGGCGACGATAAGCCGGTTTGCCCAAGTGGAAATTGGCAACTGACATGACCGAACGAACTCGTCGCTGGGAGGGCGAAAGCCCTTGGAAACGAGTCGTGCTCAAGCTTTCAGGTGAAGCGCTGGCAGATCCTTCCGGCGACAACATCAGCGGCGAGATTCTCGAAGGTCTAGCATCCGAAATTTCTTCAGTGCGAGAAGAACATCAGGTCGATATCGCCATTGTGGTTGGTGGCGGCAATATTTGGCGAGGAATGTCCGGCTCTGACGGGGGGATGGACCGAGCCCAGTCCGACCATATGGGCATGCTTGCGACCGTTATTAATGCGATAGCACTCCAGGATGCGCTTGACAGAGCAGAAGTACCTACGCGAGTCATGACTGCCATCGGTATGGCGCAGGTAGCTGAGCCATACATACGACGCAGAGCGGTGAGACACCTCGAAAAAGGACGAGTTGTAATTTTTGCCGCCGGTACAGGAAACCCCTTCTTTACGACGGATACAGCCGCAGCGCTCCGCGCCGCCGAAATTGACGCAGACGCAGTCCTCAAGGGCACCCACTCTGGCGTCGATGGCGTTTACAGCGCGGATCCCAAAAGTGAACCAGAGGCTGAACTGCTTCGAGAGGTCTCTTTCCTTGACGTTCTTGCTCAAGAACTAGCGGTCATGGATAGCGCAGCAATTGCAGTATGCAAGGATAATGAAATGCCAATCGTTGTTTTCGACCTGATGACGAGCGGTAATTTCGGATCCATCTTGGGTGGCGCTGCAATCGGTACGCTGGTCAGGTGAGCGAGTTCGCCCAAGAGGTGTGTAATGACGCCCGCGAACGCATGCAGCGGGCTATCGAGCACGCACAAAACGAGTACGCGACCGTGCGCACCGGTCGAGCAACCCCAGCGCTGGTGGAGAAGCTGAAGGTCGACTACTACGGTGCAGAAGTACCCCTTCAGCAGCTAGCAAGTTTTTCGGTTCCTGAAGCGCGTGTCCTAGTAGTCCAGCCCTTCGATCGAAGCTCAATGGACGGAATATCAAAGGCCCTCTTGGAATCCGAACTCGGCATTAACCCGAGCAACAACGGAGAAGTGTTGCGCCTTGTTTTTCCGCCTTTGACCGAAGAACGGCGGCGGGATCTGGTACGAGTGGTCAAGCAAATGGCTGAAGATGGTCGGGTTGCCGTCCGCAATCTTCGGCGATCGGCCCGCCAGGACATAGATGCGCTTGAAAAAGATAAAGAAATATCGTCTGACGACAAAGAACGCTTCACTAAGGAACTCGACCGCTTCACTCAAAACGCAGTCGACGAAATCGATCGCGCGCTCAACGCCAAGGAGCAGGAACTGCTTGAGGTTTGAGTCAGAAGTCAGGAGGCGACATGCCAGACAATGACGCTGACGATATTGAGCGACGCCATGCCGACGAGGCGCCTGATGACAGCGATTCCGGACCCATACTTTCTTTCGACTTCGACGAAACGCCCATGCCCCACTGGTCCGAACCCGGATCCGCCCAAGTACCAGACGGAGGAGAACGTCCCGATCCTCCCGAGATAGAGACAAAACCGCGGCAAGGGTCGCGGCTCTTCCCCCAGCTCCCCGACGATCCACACCTTGTCGACACTTCGGACACAGGTCTCATGGACGCGCTGCGCTCAGACACCATACCGACGGTTACCCCCGTAGCCGAGTCAGAGCTTTTCGATACCGGACCAATGGCCGTAGAAGGCTCAGCGGTCACCTCGGACGGCAGGACCGAAACCGGGACGGACTCCAACGGAGACGAACTTTGGCAATCGGAGCCCTCAACAGATGAGCTATTTCACGGATCGCTTTTTGGAGAAGACTCCCTTGACGCATCAATATTCGATGATGTTCCAATCATCGGAAGCGGAATCCATGATGAAGCACCGCTTTTGGATACGGGAACGATGAGTGAAACAGTTGCCGATTCATTGAATGAGTCGGATGCAACAAGAACACCGGACGATCGTTTGGGATTCGACACCGATGAAGATGACGCTGAAAGGTTCTCAGTAAATGATCAAGAAGGTTTCGACGCATCGGAACTACGAAACGATTCGCTCGAATCCGAAAACCACATAGAACACCCCGATACGTCGAATATCGATAGCACTGGCGTCCAGAGCGATGCGTTCGTCGACGAACCCACTGCAGAATTGATTCTCGAAGAAGAGGAGCGAATTGAGATCGAGGACGCGACGTCAGATAACCCCGACGAATTTGTTTCTCATGATCAATCACACCAAACAGAGGAAGAGAAACCGTCAACGGATGAGTTGCGGCGCCCGCCTCGTGTGATCGAGCTTTTCGACACCCCACCAAGTCAACGCGCAATGAGGACGAGCCAATCCACCGGGATTGAGGACAACGCAAACGAAGGACACAGCCGCGAAAACGATCATGGAGATGGGGACGAATGGGCTCACTTCGGCGGCCCAGCCCCGCATTGGCGAGAAGATCGACGAGACTACGAGGAGCCAGAAAAAGTGAGCGAGGATGATCGAGTGGTTACCCACACTGGCAGCGAAAGCGACAGGCCTATGTCACCGACGGAATCAAGAGGTCGCAACCTTCCTCTAGCAATTGTGGTTGGTCTAGCTCTAGGGGCTGCGTTTTTCGGGCTTCTGAAAGTCGGACCATGGGCGGCGCTTTGCATGGTGATACTGGCACTTGGTATCGCCGCCATGGAATTCTTTGTCTCGGCTCGGAATCTTGGGTATCGGCCGGCCGCCCTGCTTGGAATAGCCGCAGTTGCCGGCTTGTCTCTTGGCGCCTATCACCGAGGCTATGCGGCTTACCCGGTTGTTCTAGGGCTGACCGTGCTCACAGGAATGTGTTGGTTCCTTTTCGACGTTGACTCCGAACATGTGACAGCGAACCTCGCGGTGACCTTGCTTGGCGCTGGCTGGATTGGCGGTCTCGGTTCGTTCGCTGCCTTGATACTTGCTCAACCGAACGGTGACGCAGTTCTTATCGGCGCCGTGCTGGGAACTGTCGCCTACGACGTCGGCGGTTATGTCATCGGTAGCACTACCGGGCAATCCAAGCTTGCTCCACGCGTTAGTCCAAACAAAACCTACGAGGGTTTGGTTGGCGGCATGATGCTAGCGGTCGTCGTCACCACCTTGGTTTTGAATCGTTTCCCTGGGATTCATCCTTGGTCGCAATCGATGATGGACTGCCTCTGGCTCGGGCTTGCAATAGCGATCGTTGCCCCAATAGGCGATCTGGCCCAGTCGATGATCAAAAGAGATATGGGAGTAAAGGACATGGGGACCCTTCTCCCCGGTCACGGCGGCGTCTTAGACCGCTTCGACGCTTTGCTGTTCGTCCTACCGACGACCTATTTTGTTGCTGACCTGGTACTCAGCTGAAAGGCACGCAGGTGACCACGGTCGCGGTTTTAGGCGCTACAGGATCAATTGGATCTCAAACTGCCGAAGTTGTTCGCGCCGAACCTGACCGTTTCAAAATCGTCGCTTTAGCTGCATGGTCATCAGTCGATCAGCTCATCGGACAAGCACAAGAATTCCAGCCAGACGCCGTCGCAATCGGCGAAAAGTACCTCGTCGACCAACTGAAGGCCGGGGTTCCTTCCGGTACTGAGGTATTGGTCGGCGCGGCGGGCTTCAAGGAACTAGCAACTCGAGCCGACGTAATTATGAATGCGGTGGTGGGATTCGCAGGCCTGGGAGTGACGCTAGCGGCGTTAAGTTCAGGCAAACGGCTTGCGTTGGCTAACAAGGAGAGCCTTATAGCTGCTGGCCCGCTGGTAAGGCCGTTGCGGTCGGTGGCAGGTGCAGAATTGATACCGGTAGACAGTGAGCACTGTGCGATACATCAGTGTTTAAGATCCGACGGTCCGATCGACTCCCAACGCCACCTCGACAAGTTGCTTCTCACGGCGAGCGGCGGACCCTTCAGAGGCCGTAGATCGGCCGACCTAAAGGATGTCACCGTTGAGCAGGCGTTAGAACATCCAACATGGTCCATGGGACCCAAGATCACGGTCGATTCTTCGACGCTTATGAACAAGGGTCTGGAAGTAATAGAAGCCCATGAACTTTTTGACGTGCCGTACGAAAGAATTGAAGTCGTCGTGCACCCTGAGTCTGTCGTTCACTCAATGGCGACCTTCACAGACGGCACAACCATCGCCCAACTGTCGGAACCCGATATGAGGCTCCCGATCGGATACGCGCTTGCGTACCCGGATCGAATTCGAACCGCCTTTGGAGCTATCGACTGGAGCGAAGCCAAGGCGCTTCATTTCGAATCGCCCGACCGCCAAACTTTCCGATGCCTTGACTTGGCATATGCAGCCGGCCGTATTGGAGGAACCGCCCCCGCGTGGATGAACGGGGCCAACGAAGCAGCGGTCGAGGCCTTCCTTAGCGGAACCATTTCATGGTCGGGAATAGCGTCATCAATAGAACGAGCATTGGAACTACACGACGGCGCACCAGCCGATTCGGTTGAAGCCATAGTGCGCGCGGATCAACGCGGACGCGAATGCGTCCGGTCACTAGCAGGACACCCGGGTTCCGATGTCTGATTCGGTCACGGCGAATGTCAACCCTCAAGTTCGCGCTTTGCTGGGTGCCGCCGTAATCGCTGGATCGCTGATCCTGCTGGGCTGGGTATCGATGTCGATGCTCACCGTCGCCATGGTCATCGCGTTGGTGGTTTTTGCCCATGAACTAGGACACTTCGTTACAGCCCGGCTAACTGGCATGAAGGCCACAGAGTTCTTTTTGGGTTTCGGCCCACGCTTGTTCAGCTTCCGTCGGGGAGAAACCGAATTTGGCATCAAGCCGATCATTGCGGGCGCCTACGTCAAAGTTGTCGGTATGACCAACCTGGAGGAAATACCACCTGAGGACGAACCCCGCGCGTACAGACAACAGAGTTACCCGCGGCGCCTTCTAGTGGCGTCAGCAGGTTCTCTGATGCACTTTCTTATGGCGCTGGTAGGTCTATTCTCCCTCTTTGTTTTCATGGGTGAACCAATAATCGAAGAGGGAGCTTGGGAAGTAGGAACAGTCGTGGAGCGAGGAAGCGACGACCGACCGAGCGCCGCCGCGAGAGCAGGAATACAACCAGGTGATCGCATCCTTTATGTTGAAGATGATCCGACTGCCCAATGGACCGATCTTGTTGAGGCGATAGGAAATCGCCCCGGTCAAAGGGTCAAGCTCCAAATCTCGCGAGACGACGCAAACTTTTGGGTTGAGACAGTATTGGATGCGAAGCCCGACGGCTCGGGTCTTCTCGGTATAGGAGGAAGACAGGCAATTCTGTTAGTCAAATCGGATCCCGGGGCTGGCGTCGGAAAGACCTTCTCGGAATTCAGCACCATGGTGGGTCAATCAATTCGCGGAATTTGGGTGATTGTTGCGAATCTCGGCGAAGTCGCCGATCGAATCCTTTCGCCACCGAACGACCCAAATGCAAATGACAACCTTGAGACACGGCCTGTTTCGCTAGTCGGGGTTGTGCAAATAGGAGCGAGCGACCAACTAAGTGGTTCCGAACGGATGCAACTATTCGTAGCTTTCAACATCTTCATTGGCGTTTTTAATCTGCTCCCTTTACTACCCCTCGACGGAGGCCACATAGCAATCGCTACCTACGAGCGAATACGCGAAGGGAGTAGCGGCCGGCGCCATTTAATCGATACAGCTCGACTGCTCCCGTTCACCTACGCGGTTGTCGCGTTCCTGGCCTTTTTTGGTCTAGGAGCCATTTACTTGGATCTGGCTAATCCGCTCGGCTTTTGACCTCGACGCCGCACAGGGGGATTAGCCGGTTCAAGTGACAGACTGTTAAAGATGTTTGAACGTCGTGTAACCCGTCGAGTCGATGTTGGTGGAGTGCCCGTAGGTGCAGGCGCCCCGATCAGCGTTCAGTCGATGACGACTACCAAAACTGCTGACGTCGACGCGACACTCGAGCAGATCTATGCACTTGCAGCCGCGGGAGCGGAAATTGTGCGATGCACCTGTAACGAACGCGAAGCTGCAGAAGGCCTGGCGCGGATCGTGCCCCGATCGCCGGTTCCGTTGGTCGCTGACGTGCACTTTCAGCATCGCTTAGCGCTCGCAGCTCTCGATGCAGGCGTCGCGTGCCTTCGCCTAAACCCCGGGAACATCAGAAAAGCAGAGAACGTCAAAACGGTGGCAGCCGAAGCACGCGATCGTGGAGTGCCAATCCGCATAGGAGTCAACGCCGGGTCGCTTGATCCCGATATCGAAGAGAAATATGGCATGACGGCCGTTGCGCTGGTTGAATCAGCTCAACGTGAACTCGGATACTTTGAGGAAGTCGGTTTCGAGGACGTAAAAATTTCTGTAAAGGCAAGCGACGTTCGCTTAATGGTCGAGTCGTACCGTCTGCTAGCTGACACGGTTGATTTCCCGCTGCATCTTGGAGTGACTGAAGCTGGTCCACCCCCGGGGGGCATATTGAAGGCCACTGCTGGAATAGCGACACTGCTGAACGAAGGAATAGGTGACACGATTCGCTACAGCCTCACGGCTGATCCGGTTGAGGAAGCGCGAGCGGGCCGTCAGCTACTGGAGGCTCTCGGCCTACGCGAGAGGAGCGCACTCGATCTCATAGCTTGTCCGTCTTGCGGTCGAGCAGAAGTTGATGTCATCGAAGTTGCTTCACGGGCGCAAGAAGCGTTGGGTGAACTCGGCTTACCGATTCAGGTAGCGGTAATGGGATGTGTGGTAAACGGCCCCGGCGAAGCAAAGGGCGCTGACTTAGGGATAGCGGCAGGTCGCAAACGAGGCCACCTCTTTGTCCGAGGGCAGGTTGTAAAGGTGGTGCCCGAAAACGAGATGGTCGACGCCTTGCTGGATTGGGCTCAAAAGATTGCCTCTGATGGCATAGAAGGCGCCCTAGCAGCGGGGGATCGTTCAGCGGAGGCTGAAGCACAAGCAGACAGAGTTGCTTTGATTGAACTCCAGGGCGAAGACGTCAACCACGTAGAACAAACCGTCGCAATGATCAGGAAACGCTGAACACGGTTTTCTCGGCGTTGTGAGCCGGGGTTGGGACGCGCATAGGTCCTGGTACGATTGCACCAACAGGTCAGCGACTTTTTTGCTGGACGTGGGCTTTGCCCACGTCCTTTTTCTTCGCCACAAATTTTTCATAGCTTCGGAACAAACCGAAATGTAGGTCTGATGAGTTCAAATCCTCAACAAACCCTCGAATCAATTTCTTCGCTTGTTGAACCTGTCGTTCAAGCTTTAGGGCATCACCTTTACGACGTTCAACACAACGGCGGCACCCTAACGGTGCTGGTGGAGAGCCAGAAAGCGTTAGGCGTTGACGAACTGTCGGAACTGAGCCGCGTCCTATCGAACGCTCTTGACGATGACGACCCGATCCCAGGCCGCTACACCCTTGAGGTATCCACGCCCGGAGTTGAGCGTCGATTGCGTCGTGCTGGCCATTTCGCGGGAGCGATTGGCGAGACAGTCAATATCCGGACTACCCCAGGAACAAATGGTCGCCGTCGTATAGTTGGAAATTTAATTTCGGTGGACGGCGAATTTATTACTATCGACGAATCTAATCGTGAGACGGTGACAATTCATATCGATGAAATCGAGAAAGCGCGAACCGTTTTCGAATGGGGAGGCGGCCCCAAGCCTGGATCTCGATCACGAAAACACGAATCGAAATTTAACCACGAGGGAGGAAGTCAATAATGACTACCCCAGACATGATGGAAGCGCTCCAATCTCTGGCCCTAGAGAAGGGAATGACGACCGAGGTCTTGCTCGAAGCGGTTGCCAACGGACTTGAGTCGGCCTACAAGCGAATGCCCGAGGCGGCTGATGACGCCTACGTCGTCATCGATGAAACCTTCAATATTTCAGTAATAGCCCAGGAAATTGACGAAGAGGGGAACGTGGTCCAAGAGTGGGATGACACCCCAGAGAATTTCGGCAGGATTGCCGCCCAGACCGCCCGTCAGGTATTGACCCAGCGAATTCGCGAGGTCGAACGCGACATGAAATATGACGAGTACGCGGGTCGCGAAGGAGACATCGTCACAGGCATCATCCAGCAAACCGACTCGAGATACACCTTGCTCGATTTAGGGCGAGTAGAAGCGTTGCTCCCGCAATCTGAACAGGTGCCTTACGAGAGGCCAGAACCCAATAGTCGTCTTAAGGCCTACATCGTAGAAGTGCGCAAAACAGCCAAGGGTCCTCAGATAGTCGTTTCAAGAACCCACCCTGGCCTTATTCGCGAACTCTTCAAACTGGAGGTCCCGGAGATAAGTGACGGCATAGTTGAGATGAAGGCGTGTGCGCGTGAGCCCGGCCACAGGACCAAGATTGCCGTTTGGTCGAACGACACCAATATTGATCCGGTTGGGGCTTGTGTAGGTGCCCGAGGAGCCCGAGTCCGTCAGGTCGTTAACGAGTTACGCGGCGAAAAAATTGACATCGTGCCATTTTCCGACGACCAGCATGACTTTGTCGCCAAGGCGCTGTCCCCAGCCAAAGTACGCGAGGTTCGATTTCACGAAGTTGAAGGCGTTGCCGAGGTGGTAGTGCCAGATCACCAATTATCTTTGGCGATTGGACGCGAGGGGCAAAATGCGCGCCTAGCGGCTCGATTAACCGGCTGGCGAATCGACATTAAGAGTGAAACTCAAATCCTCGAAGAAGAAACCGCATATGCAGACGGTGATTGGGCAGAAGGGGAGTGGGTAACTGATCCAGAAAGCGGTGAACAAAAATGGGTTCCCGCTGACGGCGGTGAGGCGATGTCGGTTGACGATTGGGTTACCGCAGCTGAGGAAACGGCTGCTCAAGACGCCGATGCCGAGCTGGATAGTCAGGACGCGACGGACGAGGTGGCGCCACCGGAACCAGTATTGGACGATGAAAACAGTGACGAACAAGATGAAAACAGTGACGAACAAGAGGAACAGCGGAACGACTGAGCACTAGCGGTTGCGATAACCGGTAGCGTTGCTACTTGGTCTTCCGCACCGCCGTTTACCGGATCCTGGTCATTGTCTGCGAAGATAGATGGTCGTAGGAGCTGGTAATCGCTGCTCCCCGACCTAACCGACACACAAGGAACGCGCTTGCCCAAGAACCCCCGAGTCTACGAACTCGCAAGAGAGTTGGGCCTTACCAACGACGAGACGATCGCTCTGTGCGACGCGCTCGGAATTGGCGTGAAAAGTCATTCGTCGAGTGTTCAAGTAGCTCAAGCCGACCGTGTTCGTCGTAAGGCGCAACGGGAGGGCATGATTCGAGATGAACAGCCCCCCGAAAATGACGACGAGAAGAAGGCTCCGGCTAAGAAGAAGGCTCCGGCTAAGAAGAAGGCTCCGGCTAAGAAGAAGGCTCCAGCAAAGAAGAAGGCTCCAGCAAAGAAGAAGGCTCCAGCAAA
>Ga0209034_10001321_pt1 | contig 12092 bp, 8 predicted proteins | sample MarorgKNORR_S2LV_2_FD_188219 | JGI IMG/M metagenome (GOLD analysis project Ga0209034, IMG submission 188219) | Marine microbial communities from the Southern Atlantic Ocean, analyzing organic carbon cycling - 250m_A/KNORR_S2/LV (SPAdes) (version 2) | ecosystem: Environmental > Aquatic > Marine >...
GCTTAAATCTATAGTATGAATATTAGGAACGCCGTTACTATTAGATGTATATGAAATATGTTTCCCAGAAGGATGCCAGACTGGCCTTGTATCTGCCATCGGATCATTGGTTAACCGGTTTATGCTGCCGGATTGAATATCCATTTTGTAAATATCCAGATTACCATTTTCAGGAGACATGGAAAATGTGAGTTGATCTAAATTAGGAGATACAGATAAAAAAGCGATTTGAGTATTGTCTGTGTAATTGGTAATGGGTTCTGGTGTTTTTCCATCTAGCTTTACAGAGTAAATATTGGACACATTGTTGTGGTGAGCGACAAAAGCAATAGTGACAGAATCTAGCCAAACGGGATATGTCGCACGCATTGATTTGGTAAGCCAGCGGTCTTTAGCTTTTGTAGAATCATAATATTTGATATCATATACCATGGATTGATTTGCTCCATGATGGTATTTAGAATAGGCTATTTTTTCCCCATTTGATGACCACGAAAGGAATGGGTGAAAATCCCCGAAATCAATCTCCTCTTTTTTCCACAACACTTTTTCTTTATAGGGCCTTTCTATGACTAGAGAATCTTTTGTGGTTTTGTTTTTCTTTTCTTTTAGTTTTTTAATTTGCTTTTCCCAAGCCTCAAACCGTTTTTTTTCTTTTGCGGAATCACGCTCGGCGATTATAAGTGACAAATCAAATTGATCTTTATCGTCATTGCCAATCATAGCGATTTTTGTACTATCTGAATAAAAGTCAACACCCACCAGCCTATTTTTAATTGGCAGGGTAAAGACATCTCCAATTTCTTTATAGGTTTCTTTTTGTGAACGATAACCGTAGTAATAAGTATTCATGTGGCGCCGCCAATTCTCCTCAAATTGTTTTACGGTTATTCCAGTAGCCTTTTTGAATCCTTTGCCAAAATTGAATAATTTTAATCCATCTCTGTAAGCCAGTGTTTTGGTAATGGTAGAATCGCCAAAACGATCAGCCCAATAAAGCATTTTAGAAAATCCGTCATGATGTGGATCCATCTGGTTTGTTGTATTTCTGAGGATATGGGCTTTATGGGAAATGTCGGCTCGATATGGGCGCCAGCTTTCTGTCTCATATTCTGCCGTACCTTCTACAACCCATCCGGGCAGACCGCTGATTAATCGCCCTAATGGATCTGGAAACCACGACCGTGTTTTGTGTAGTAAAACAATGTGTTGTAATTCATGGGATAAGACCTGTTCCAACCACTTGCCTTTTTCTAACCAGATTGCAGCATCATTTTGATCTACCCAGATAAAAGTATTGTACATCCACGTGGCAAACCCATTCATGATTTCATCTTCTGAAGTAAAAATGATATCAATAGTTGGTATTGTATCCAAATCCATTTGTGCTAATAAAGTGGGACGCACATATTCAGCAATGATGGCGCCTTCTTTGGCAATTTCTTCGATTCCCTGATGGTAATGAATATTGAAGTGTTTTGTTGATATGGTGGACCACTTTAATTCTGGGTGCACACGGTTTGTCATCATCCATGTCGACTGTGCTGGAAGTGAAGAATAGCATAGAATAATAAAGAGAATAATTTTTTTCATTGGGTTTAACATCTGCTTAATGGTTTCAAAAACGAAGAATATGTATTGTAATCCTCTAAAATAGGGGGAGAAAGTATTGACAAATTTAGTGAGATAATGATATTGTTTTTTGCTGGTCTTTAAAAACACCTAATACACCAATTATAACTAGAGTTGCACCTCCTAATGTCCAGCGAGTGACGGGTTCATTTAAAATGATGAAACCTAAAATCACCGCAATCACCGGATTTACATAAGCATAGGTGAACACAATATTTGGTGGCAATAAAGTTAGAGCTTTCACAAAAGAAGTAAATGCAATTACTGATCCAAAAATAATTAAATATCCCCAGGCCCACCAGGCAGATACAGACGGGCTGAGAGCAGGCTCATTTATTAATAAAGAAGTAACAAATAGAGCAATGCCACCAAATACCTGCTGAACGGCTGAACTAATTTCTGGTGAAGACTGTATATCCGACCGTTTTTGATAAACAGACCCCGCCCCCCAACTTAACCCAGCTATAATAAGCATGAAAGCGCTCCGAAGATCACCAATTTTCCCACCCGATATGGCAGGCCAATTCAAAACCGCTATTCCGGCAATACCGATAAATAAAGAAATCATTAATTGTAAAGACGGCCTTTTCCTATCTAATCGCGATTCAATAATAGCGACCCAAATAGGTGTACAGGAAATAATTAAGGCTGTGTATCCAGAATCAACCTTTGTTTCAGCCAGGGCCACCAAACCATTCCCGATCCACCAAAGGGCAAGTCCAGAAATCGCCAATACAATTGTATCCTTTCGAGTTAGATGAAAAGATTCTTGTTTAACAAATCGTGCGATTCCAAGTAAAATTAAACTGCCGGCGAAAACACGGGTAGCTGACATAATCATAGGTGGAAACCCAGAGCCGTCCTGCACCGCAATGCGGATTGCTAGATAAGTACTACCCCAAAGAACGTAAACAATACATAAATGGATTAAACCAAATGTATTGAGTTGTTTCTTATTCATATATCTTAATATTAATTAAATACAATAGGAGCAACGATGAGCGCAAGTATAGATAATACCACAATTCCGATTATATTGAGCACAAACCCTGCTTTTACCATTTCCGGGATACGGATATAACCGGAACCATAAACAATGCCATTTGGAGGTGTCGCCACAGGCAACATAAACGCACAGCTGGCAGCCAAAGTAGCCGGAAGCGCAAAGATCAAGGGATCCACACTTATGCCAATTGCAAGAGCTGCAACTACGGGAAGAAAAGTACCGGTAGTGGCCGTATTACTAGTTAGTTCTGTTAGAAAAGCAATGAGGGTTGTGATAACGATTACAAGCACAATCGTTCCGGCGCCCCCTAAAACCACGAGGCTTTCACCAATCCAGTCTGCAAGACCAGTTTGAGCTACAGAAGAAGCAAGGCTTAGTCCACCGCCAAATAGTATGAGAAGCCCCCAGGGAAGTTTAGACATCGTCTCCCATTTCATTAGATACGGGTCATTTTTATTTGCACTGGGTATAAGAAAAAGAATAGTAGCTGCGATCATGGCAATACCTGCATCAGATAATCCGGAAAATATGGATAGCATGTTTAATAACGGTCTGGTCATCCATAAAAATGCAGCACTTGCAAAAACAACGGATACGCGTTTTTCTGCAATACTCATTAGGCCTAGATCCGCTCGTAACTTGAACAAATGGTTGCGCGTTGCATCTGACGTAGAAAATTTGATGGGGAATACAATATGTGTAATTGCAAACCATGCAAGGGGCAACATAACCAAGGTAAGCGGGAAACCAACCAACATGAATTGACCAAATCCAATTTCTGTAAAACCGTTCTCTTTCATAAAACCAACGAAAAATGCATTGGGCGCAGTTCCGACAATAGTGGCCATTCCACCTATAGTTGCACTATAAGCAATCCCCAGTAAAACTGCGAGTTGAAAATTGTGTTTCTGAGTATCATTGAGTTCATCTGCAGATTCAGAGACAATTTTTACAACTGAAACACCAATAGGAAGCAACATAAGTGTTGTAGACGTGTTCATTACCCACATGCTGATTATAGCGCTAGCTAACATAAAACCGCCCACAATGGCTGGTCCGCTTTTACCTACAGAAGTAAGAATGGTGAGCGCTATACGTTTATGAAGATTCCATTTTTCAACCGCTAAGGCAATGACAAAGCCACCCATAAAAAGATAAATAATAGGGTTAGCATAAGGTGCTGCCACAGTTTTGATATCACCAATCCCAAGAAGCGGAAAAATGGCAAGCGGAACAATAGCAGTAACTGAAACATGTACTGCTTCAGTGCACCACCAAATTGCCATAAGAATTGCAGCTATCGCAGTATGCCAAGCACTGAGCGGCATAGTTTCCGGAGGTGGTAACATTATCAGTATAAGACCGATGGTTGGGCCGAGCCAAAGACCAATTTTCTGATGCCTGGTTTTCATCAAATAGTGTTCTCTTTTGAACCTCTTACTGGCTTGGAAAAAATGAGATGGAACGTATCAGCCAGCAATAGAACGTTTGTGTATTGCAAGATTAGGTTATTAATGGTAATGAAATTCTGGGACATCAATTTTTTTATTTAGTATTAAACTAGGGGTATTACGTAAATATTGGTCAAAAAATTCCAAAGAGACTTGATTGACCAAATACACAGATTGGTGCCGGTCCATCTTTCCCACATCAAGTATAATTTTCACTAAAGGAGAAAAAAGAGGTGCATCACAATAATCCATATGGAGTGTATTTTTGATAGTGATTTGATGATTAGGCCCGCGGTTATTTTGAATCAAGGTGTCTAACAAAGAGTAGTTTGAAGGATAATCAGAATCCTCCCAATGTGGTCTTCCTATATGAAGAAAGGGTTGCATGAGTCCTTTTTCGATCACCTCTCTTGGCACGGGATTCATCCAACTGTCCAAAGCCATTGTGGCTGTAATTCTGTCATCTAAAAAAGACACTAAAGTGCTTGTTCCCCCACCGAAAGAATGACCAGCCACACCAATTTGGGTTAAATCTAAATACCCATTTAATACGTGTTTTATTTCTCCGGATTGAATACGCTCCAATTGATTAATAATAAAACGAATATCATCTGCTCGAGTATCAATTTGTTTCTTTCGGATAATAATACTATCAGGATGACCGGTTATATCGGAACGATAATCTGCAATACTACCATCGGGAAAAATTGTAATGTTTGCATCATAACTATGATCCAACCCTATAACAGCATAGCCATGATTGGCCAATTTTTCAGCGAAGGAAGTGTGGATATAACGCATGGATGTAATGCCGTGCGAAAAAATTATTATTGGGAACGGCGCGGGAACAGAATCAGCCTCTAAATCGATATAACTATTGGTTTTTGTTAATTTAAGATGTTTTACTAAAAATCCAGGGAAACCACCTGCGATTCCGATAGCTTTGGTTCGAGTATTTATATGATCTACATATGGAGTACGTTTTACTTTTTTTTCTTTTTCAGCTGGATACCAGAACTGAACCATAATTTGTCTCGTATCATCTGGATTTTCATCAGTGAACCACTCCATGCGACTTTCATCGACCCAATGATGTATAGTTGATCCAACAGTATAAGGGCCACTTAAATTAGGCATTTTGATAATAGGAATAACTGCGGGTAGGGAGACAGAAAGGCACATCCAAATAAAAAATAAAAATTTAATGATACTATGAATGGAGTTTTTTTGCAAAAAAACTAGCGTTATTATTGAAACATAGGCGGGGAACATTTGCCATCGGTATTGTTCTAAAAAAAGATGAATAAGCAAAACAGGGAAAATAAATTTTAATACTAATTTTGTTTGATTCCTTTTTCCTGTACCAAACAAGATTTGGATAGTGCCCACTCCAAGTAGGGTCAGTAAAATAATTTCAAATGGTCTCAATTTTTTTACTCAGTGAATCAGATTAATTTGTCAGAAAATTTTCCACTTTTTTTGGATCTATAGGTTCTGACATGCCCATATGAAACGCAAGAAACCACATAACAAAAATACCATACCCTAAAAACATAATTTGCCAAACCCAAATAGAGGGAAGAGCAAAAGGCGCCCATAAAGCCGGTGAGTTAGGGTCGGAAAAAATAGTATTCCCAATGGTTGCAAAAGGACCAAATCCAACAAGAAACCAGATTAAGGTCAGTATCCAAGCCAATCTTATTTTTTTCTTCCGTGCTGAATTCATGCCAGACACAGCCTGAAGCAATTGGTGTTTTTTTGCTTTGTTATTTCGCTCGGCATCAGTTTCAGCAGAAAAATGTGAGACTAAAAATGTAATGATTAAATTGAAGAAAATTCCCCATCCAGCACTATGAATAGTTAATGGATATGCTCCCCACGGGACTCCAAACCACGCCGATGTTCTATCCGTTAATGTAACGGCAATCAAGCCAACAACTAAACCAGCTACAACACCTTTTTGGGTGAATCCTTTATAATAACAGATACCGATCAATGCTGGATACATTTGAAAACCATATGCTACAGCTAAGCCTCCCAGCATAACGATAGCTTGGCTAGAATTAGCCGCCACAATTAATGCTGCACCCGTCACAATAATGACAAAGATACGACCACTGAGTTTTTGGTTTTTATCAGAGGCATTTGGTGAAATGAATTTTGCATAAATGTCTCTGGTAACCATGGCGCTAAAAGTGGACATATAAGCTGCCCCGGTGCTTTGCATAGCTGCAAGGGCACAAACGGCTAAAAGACCAACAAGCCAGGGTGCGGCATCAGATAATAGATTAATTAGTTGGGGGACAAGATTATTATCATTAGCGCTATCCAATACGCCATTCGCAATTAAAATATGGCCGCCCACACCTTGGAAAATAGTGAATGAAAATAAAAGAATACCTATAACCATAGAAGACGCAACCACCTGCTGCCATCGAAAAGCTTTAGAAGTTTTATTAGCAAAAGCCCACATAGAAAATGCGGGTGATGATTGAATCCCCATTAAAGCAAACATATAAGTCATACACATGATTCCAGTCCATGGGCCGCCGATTGCTTTGGATCCAGCAGACACCATTTGAATACTCCCTGGGATCGCTACTTTCATTGAATACCCATCTGCTGTCAGGTTTTGTCCAGAGGTAACATCGGCCATTACTATATCGGCCAATCCAGTGGTAAACCCACCATATCCACCAGCATAGTAAATAGCAATTCCACCGAGAATTGTGATGCCAAGTGCCAATAAAATAGCTTGGGCACAATCAACAAATGCAACAGACCTCAAACCGCCGGAAGCCACATAAATCATAACAATAGCCGATAAAGTAAACATACCAAAATTAACACTGACTAATCCATCGGTAAGCACATTAAAGAGGGCGCCAGAAGCACGCAATTGAACACCTAGATAAGGTACGCTGAAAAGAAATGCCACTAAAACAGTCAACAGACGTATAGAATTGCCACCATAATAATCGCTGTACATTTCTCCGGGCGTAATGTACCGATAGGCTTTTCCTAATACCCATTGCCGCCGGAGAAAAAGCACGCCGGTAAAAGGAATAGTTAAAGCATAAAAAGAAGCAAAAGCATATGGTAATCCATCGGTAAAAATTTTACCTGGATGGCCCACAAATGTCCAACCACTGAAACTGGTAGCTGTGGCGGCTAGAACAAATACCCATATGCCAATAGAACGACCAGCTAAAAAATAGTCGGTTGATGTCTTAGCTGAACGAGCGCCTTTAAAACCCCAGAATAAACAATAAGCCCAATAAATACTGACAAATGCGATAAGCCAAGCAAATTTTGGTTCCATTTTTCTTTTTTACCTTACCTTTGAGTTCTGGAAGTATAGGTGCGTGACACGGAATGTAGGAAGATAAATTAGTTTACGAGAAAAACACGACTTGAATCGAGACTTCCATCATTCTTAGCCGGACTCAACCCAAGTATACTGCACATCATTTCGTATAAGTGGATGTTTGTAATCCCAGGACCACTAAAACCAGACTTAAAGGCAGGTCCATGTCCCACAAAAATACCTCGCATAGATGGATATGCTGGATTATATCCATGAGTTGCGCCGTTAAAACCTTCAGCATGGTCACCTGTGGCAAAATACTCGTGTGTTGAAATAGACCAATGTTCGTTTGCTACTGCTGTAACTGGCTGAATGCGGCGGTGATTTCGATAGTGATATTGTTCTGGTGCATCACCTTTTTTATACACACTCATATTGGGGTGAGCATTGTTCAGTTTTGAATATATTTCATCCACATTTATTAATGGAGAAATAGAGCTAATAGGGGTCCAATCCACCATATGTACATCATCCATATCAATATAGTCATCCAAGTAAATAATAGAGTCCGGATGAATAGAGGCCATTCCATGATCTGAAACGAGCACAATGTTAACTTTATTAAAAATATCACGGGACTTAAGCCCCGCAACCAATAATCCGATTGTACGATCCATTTCCTGTATGGCTTCTTTGATTTTATCTGAGTCAGGCCCGTACTGATGTCCATATGAATCTGTATGACTGAAATAAAGTGAAAGGAATCCGGGACGTTTTTCAGCCGGATAATCTAACCAGCTTAATATTTGTTGTATACGGTCATTATGAGAAATAGAACCATCATATACAAAATATTCACTTGGCCGTATACCCATGATTTCTGCTTCTGATGCAGGCCAGAACATGGTCATCGCTTTTTGACCCTGATTTTCTGCTGTAACCCAAATCGGCTCTGAATCGTACCATTTTCCATCCCGAACCGGCGCACTACCTTCTCCTATGTAATAAGATTCATCAAAGACCGGATCGTACATACGATTGGCAATAATACCATGATTTTCAGGATAGCGACCTGTAACAATGGAAATATGATTAGGAAATGTTTTACTGGGAAATACGGGGATGAGCGCTTTTGCTTTACTACCAGATTGGATTAGTTCATCAAAATTGGGTGTTTCCGTTTTATTAAAATAATCCCAACGAAATCCATCCATGGATATTAAAATAAGAGGTGTTTTAGAAGTAGTGGAACTGTTATCACTTGGACATGCAGTTAAAAAAAGAAAAAAACTGATTATGGATAAAACAAAACGCCGATTCGCGGGTTTTGGTACATTAAATTCTGTTTTCATAGACAGAAGTTAATGTAGGCATTAGTTGTGGGATTCAAAAAACTAGACTTTGAGGAATATTCGGAATCAAAAATGCGTTCCCGCTCAGAGTCTTTTTTAAATGAAATTATTACACGTCGAACCGTTCGCGAATTTTCCGATCGTATCGTTCCGATCGATATTATTAATAATTGTATTAAAACAGCGGCATCGGCACCCTCTGGGGCTAATAAACAACCATGGCAGTTTGTGGTTGTGAGAGATTCAGGCATTAAGACAAAAATTCGGGAAGCTGCGGAAAAAGAAGAAAAAGAGTTTTACGGACACAGAGCCACAAAGGAATGGTTGGAAGATTTAAATCAATTTGGTACAGATTGGCATAAGCCTTTTTTAGATATAGCACCATATCTTATTGTTGTGTTTCGAAAAATATATGACCTAGAAGATGACGGAACTCAACGAAAAAATTATTATGTAAATGAATCTGTAGGTATTGCCTCAGGATTTTTATTGGCGGCTCTTCATCATGCGGGATTAATCACATTAACCCATACCCCCAGCCCCATGAACTTTTTAGGGGAAATTTTGAACCGTCCTAAAAATGAAAAAGCATTTTTATTGATACCGGTAGGGTATCCCGCGAAAGATGCTGAAGTTCCGGATATTTCTAAAAAGCCGTTTGGTGAAATTTCAAAAATTGTTTAGTAATAACATTCGTATTTTTAAATATATTGGATAAAAAACAGTTAGATTAATTTTTTTATTCATGTCTGATTTTACCCGCAGAGAATTTATTCAGAACAGCATGTTACTTGCGGCTGGCATGGCGGTTTTTTCCTGTGAGGATTCTGGTGCTGAGTTGAAAAGAGATTCACCTGGGATGCTTCCGGAAAATCGTCCACCCAAGCAAATTGTTATTGTAGGCGCAGGATTATCTGGGCTTGTTGCTGGGTATGAGTTAACTCGGGCTGGTCATGAGGTAACGATTTTGGAGGCAAGAAATCGAGTTGGTGGGCGCGTTCTTACATTGCGTGCGCCGTTCTCTGATGGTCACTTTGCAGAAGCAGGAGCAGCCAGAATTCCACCAGACCATAATTTGACGCTTGGATATGCAGACCACTTTGGATTAACCCTTGATAACTTTTATCCAAATTCAGGTTTATTTGTGAATTACCGTGAGGGCACACGAAATATTATTCCAACAGAAAACTTTCTTAATGATGGACCTTGGCCCGGATCTGTTCCACATAAGGAATACCTAAAAATTCGAGAAGGTTCGGATAAACTTCCTCAAGCCTTTTCCACACATTTATCCGAACAAATTCATCTTTCAATGCCAGTTAAATCTATTGAACAAAAAACAAAAGATGTGCTTATCCACACGATGGATGGGACCAAATTTTCTGCAGATAGAGCACTGTGTACTGTACCGTTGACAGTATTAAAAAAAATTAACTTTATTCCAGCGCTTTCACCTGAAAAAGAACAGGCAGGAAACGGTGGATATAATTATGCGGATTCCACTAGGGTTTTTATTCAATTTAAAAACCGATTTTGGGAAAATGAGAACCTAAATGCTTGGGGATATTCGGACTGGCCAGAAGAAATATGGCAGCCGACTTGGGATCGAGAAGGGCCCAAAGGAGTTATCATGTCATATTTAAGATATAGTCGCGCCACTGAAATAGACCAACTCAGTAAAGAAAAGCGAATTGAGCAAGTACTTAACAGATGGGACAATATTTTTCCTGGCGCAAATGATCAGATGGAAAGTGGCATTTCACATGCTTGGGCACTTGATCAGTGGTCTGGTGGGGCTTGGGCATCTCCCTCATCGGATCAAAATCAAACTTTAGGTTCACATATCGGCAAAGCTGAAGGGCGAATTCATTTTGCGGGAGAACATGCTTCAGAATATCACGGCTGGATGCAAGGGGCTTTGGTCTCAGGACTGCGAGCAGCCAAGGAAATGCATGAAGAAAATTAATTTTTTGATATTTAGTGTTATACTTATGATGAGGCTTCTATACAGCCAACACCAGCCTTTTCAGAAATATGATGAAATAATCACGGGATCAAAATATAAGATTAATATGGTTCCTATTAATGGCGGGGAATTTCTAATGGGTAGCTTAGAAACAGAAAAAAATCGGAAAAAAGATGAAGGACCTGTACATAAAGTTACCATTGATGATTTCTGGATGAGCACTATAGAAATCACATGGGATGTTTACGAATTATTTCTTACCCGTAACACTGATCATGCTCAAAAGTCAAAAGGGTTGGTCAAAGTAGATATTGATGGTGTTTCCGGAGCGACAATGCCTTATCTGAATTATAACAAAAATGGATTCCCGGTTATTAATATAACCCAATATGGGGCCTCTCAATTTTGTAAATGGTTGACAGCTAAATCTGGGAATTATTATCGACTTCCTACAGAAGCAGAATGGGAATATGCATGTCGAGGAGGAACAAAAACAGCTTATTCATTTGGAAAAGATGCACGAAAAATTGATCAATATGCATGGTATAAAAATAATAGTAAAAGCAAACTGCAAAAAGGGGCATTAAAACAACCCAATGATTATGGTCTATATGATATGCATGGTAATGCGGCAGAATGGGTGTTGGACAATTATGATTCCGAGGCATATATTGCAAGAAAGAAGGGTGTCAATAATCCGATTAAAAAAAATAAAGCGATCTATCCTCGAATAGTCCGAGGCGGTTCATTTAAAGATAGTGCAAACCAACTAAGGTCTGCAGCAAGAGGCTATTCAATAAAAACATGGAAACAACAAGATCCACAAATACCGAAAAGCTTATGGTGGCACACCGATGCAACCCATGTTGGTTTTCGTATAGTGCGGCCAAAAATTTTACCGCCTAATGAAGAATTGAACAAATATTGGGTAAAGCCAAAGAAAGAATATTGAGGTGTTATGAAAAATCATCAGAAAAAACTAAATAGAAGAAATTTTTTAGAACATTCTGCAAAGATTACAGCTGCTGGGATATTGATGAGTCGCCTTCCAGCAGCGTCAAAAAAATTAATTAATATTGAAGGCGAAATTAAAGTTGCACTTGTTGGCTGCGGTGGTAGGGGCACCGGTGCGGCCGCTCAAGCGCTTGCGGCCGATCCAGATGTACGATTGGTGGCGATAGCGGATGTATTTGTTGATCGCGCTGAGGAATGTTTTTCATCTTTATCAGAAAACAATGAACACTCAGATAGGCTGAATGTAAATGAAGAAACTGTTTTTATTGGGTTTGATGCCTATAAAAAAGCGATTGATATGGCAGACATCGTTATTTTAACAACGCCCCCTGCTTTCCGTCCAGCCCATTTTCAATATGCAATT
>Ga0209034_10001322_pt1 | contig 12089 bp, 7 predicted proteins | sample MarorgKNORR_S2LV_2_FD_188219 | JGI IMG/M metagenome (GOLD analysis project Ga0209034, IMG submission 188219) | Marine microbial communities from the Southern Atlantic Ocean, analyzing organic carbon cycling - 250m_A/KNORR_S2/LV (SPAdes) (version 2) | ecosystem: Environmental > Aquatic > Marine >...
TGGTCGAATGCGCAAGATACGGCCGTTGATACCGTTAATGCCCTGGCGCCGGATGACCTTGCCACGGTGATTCTTTTTGACAGCGGTGCTGAGGCTGGGCCCCGGTCAACCACAGACAGAGCGAGTTTGACGGGATTAATTGCCGATGCGGAGGTTGGCTCTGGAGTGACACGCTTTGGGCCAGCCTTAAAGCTTGCGGAAGGGATTTTCGAAGCTTCAGATTTACCGCGACTTGAGGCCGTACTGATTAGTGATTTTCAACGGGCGGGTGTTGAGAGTGCCGCCGGTGTACGTTTTCCTGAGGGCACGGTCGTAACACCGGTCCGCGTTGGCGAAGGTAACGAGGTGTCGGCAAATGTGAGCGTGGCCGGTGTGTTGTTTGAACGAGAATATTTTTCTGGTCGTGAGCGGATTCAGGTGGCGGCCAGACTCACAAATCGGAGTAATACGCCGATTGACGGGCTCGATGTAACACTTGAAATGGAGGGTCGCGCCGTTGAAACCCTTACTGCAGCGTTGCCGGCCAACGGTTCTGCAACAGTTGATTTTGATGCGGTTACGCTTGGCGATGAACCTATGCAGGGTGTCGTCCGTATTGCACCAGACGTTCTCCCGACCGACGATGCGTTTTATTTCGTGGTTTCTCCGGGTCAGGTGGTCAATGTCCTTGTTGTGGGGAACGGTCGGGGGGCGAATGAGTCGAATCTATTTTTGACGCGGGCGCTCGATATTGGATCGGAACCGGCTTTTGATGTGCAGGTCACGACGGTTGGTCAAATGACGGCATCTAATCTCACTGGGCGGCACGTGGTCATCCTTAATGACACACAGCCCCCATCAGGTGCAGCCGGCCGTGCTTTAGCTGAATTTGTGGAGGCGGGTGGAGGACTGTTGGTGGTATCTGGAGAACGGAGTACATGGCCATCGGGGGCGCCAGAGATATTGCCGGGTCGCCTCAGTTCTCCTGTCGAGCGCCCTGGTCGTGGTGGAGCTCTTGGATTTGTTGATTACAGTCATCCCGTGTTTGAAGTATTTAGTGCTCCGAGAAGTGGTGATGTCACGACTGCGCGGTTTTTTCGGTATCGCCCGATAGAGCCACTTCCGGATACTAGCGTTCTCGCTAGATTTGATGACGGAAGTCCGGCCTTAGTAGAACGACAAATAGGCAATGGTGCCGTCTTGTTGTGGGCATCAACGCTTGACAGGTTTTGGAACGATCTCGCCACGAAAGCGGTTTACCTTCCGTTTATGCATCGCGTCATCGAGCATCTTGCCGATTACACGCCGCCCACGCCATGGTATTCAGCCGGGCAGGTATTAAATTTGGCGGAGCAAAACATTGTGGTTGGTACTGGTGGTGTTCCAGCGGCTGAGTATGTTGTGATGTCACCGACAGGCAACCGAATACCTGTCGATGCCAGTGGCGAGCGTGCCGGGTTTATCACGCTAGCAGAGCAGGGATTGTATGAGGTTCACGATTCGAATGCGGCCGACGGGCAACCGTTCATGGTGGCCGTCAATGTGGATCTTGCTGAATCTGACCTGACTGTGGTTGACCCAGAGGAATTGGGGAGTATGGTGACCGGACGCGCCGGAGGAAGTCGCGAGGTTGAGTCGGGAATGGTCCGTTCTGTGGCGCCAGATGACCTGGAGCGGCGGCAATCGGTCTGGTGGTATTTACTAATAGTCGCAGCGGTGTTGTTCGTTGCTGAGACGCTGGTATCAAATCGATTGTCGCGTACAGCCTTGAGTGCGGAGTAAGATGACCATCAGAGGTTAGAACCATGTTTAATGAGCCTTCCGTAACTGGCGATTCAAACGAAATTCTTCGAGCCATCAGACAGGTCCGAAACCGCTGGCGTTTGCGCGTGGCGTTACGTGGTGTGGCGGTGCTGATCGCGGCAGCCCTTGGGACGCTACTAGTGTCGTCTTATGGGCTTGAGGTTTTCCGATTTAGTCCGGGCGCGATTGTTGGATTTCGGGTTTTGACGTACCTTGCGCTTCTGGGTTCCGGATGGTGGTTGTTTGTGCGTCCGATCTCACAACATGTTTCTGATGAACGTGTAGCACTGTATTTAGAGGAGCACGAACCGGCACTGCAGGCCACTGTGCTAAGCGCTGTCGAAGAAAGTAAACGCGGGCAGCGCGACCGGGCGGCTAACCATTCTCCAGAACTCGTGAAGCAGCTCATTGAGTCAGCCGTGACGAAGATCCGAGACATTGACATGGGTCGTGCGGTTGAGCAGCAACAATTGCAGACGTCATCAGGGCTGCTGGTGGGGGCAGGATTGCTGGCGATGTTGCTTTTTATTTTCGGCCCGTCCTATTTGCGTCACGGTATATCAGCCCTGCTTACGCCAATGGGAGGTGTGGAGGCGGCCAGTCCGTATCAGATCGATGTTCTGCCGGGAGACGCCACAGTTGCTCGTGGCGCAGACCAAATCATCACTGCACAACTACTTGGGTTTGAGTCAGATGAGGTCAGCCTGCTGATGCGTTCTCCGGATGGGAGTGGGACGTATGATCGCCTTCCTCTCATTCCCGTGGAGAATGACGCGGGCGAGACAGAAGCCGGACTGTATGAGGTTCTGCTCTTCGATTTAGAGGAGACCACAGACTACCGCGTTGAGTCGCTCGGGGTGGAATCGTCTACGTTTACGCTTGACGTAATAGAACTGCCCTACGTCGAACGCCTTGAATTGGAATACCACTTTCCCGCCTATACCGGTTTAGAACCGCGCCTTGTTGAGGAGGGTGGTGATATTGCCGTGTTGTCTGGGACAGAAGTTCAACTCCGCGCGGTTCCGACGATGGGAACCACCGGCGGGCGGTTAGTGTTCGACGATGATGGTGCCAATCAGCAGGAATTGACTGTGGCCGAAGATGGCTCGTTGGCTTCTAGTTTTGTGGTTGAGGAAGAAGGTTTTTACCGAATCGATCTCGCTGCGCCTGATGGGCAGCTCATTTCGGCCTCGCCTCAGTACACGATTGATGTCCTTACAGACCAACCACCCTCGGCGATGTTTATTCGTCCTGGTCGCGATACAACCGCCAGTGCCATTGAAGAGCTTTTTATTGAGGCGCGCGCCGACGACGATTTCGGTCTTCAGGCTTTAGATTTAGTGTATTCCGTCAATGGTGGACCTGAACAAACAGTCAACCTGTTTAGCGGTGGAACGGGTGTTAAAGAGTTTTCGGCCGGGCATACATTTTTCCTTGAGGAAATGGATCTAGAACCGGGTGATTTCGTGTCGTATTTTGCACGGGCGACCGACCGGAATCTGGAACAGCAGAACGCTGATGTTAAGAGTGATTTGTATTTCATACAGGTCCGTCGGTACAACCAGGATTTCCGTGCGCAGCAGTCGCAGGGCGGTGGTGGCGGCGCAATGGGTGGTGGAGGAAATCCCCAGCAACTTTCTCAGGCCCAACGCGAAATCATTTCTGCTACGTTCAATTTGATCCGGGACCAAGACACCTATACGGAAGAAGAATTTCAGGAGAATCTGGTTTTCCTAACACTTGCCCAGGGACGGTTGCGGGAGCAGGTAGAAACGTTGTTGCGGCGGATGAATAGTCGTGTGATGCCGGCCGACCCGGTGTTTCGCAGTATTCAGGACTTACTACCTGAAGCCGCTAGTGCAATGCAGTCGGCCGAAGAGGAGCTACAGGGTCAGGACGCAGATGCGGCGCTTCCGCATGAACAGCGCTCGCTTCAATTTTTACAGCGTGCCGAAGAGGCTTATGAAGAGGTCATGGTCACCCAGGGTGGTGGTGGCGGTGGCGGTGGTGGTGGCCAACAGGCCGCACAGGATCTCGCAGATTTGTTTGAGCTTGAGCTCGACAAGATGCGTAATCAGTACGAAACGATGCAGCGCGGCGAGCAGCAGCAGGCTGACAACACCGTTGACGAATTGATGGAGCGTTTGCGCGAGCTTGCTCGGCGTCAGGAGCGAGAAGCCGAACGGCAACGACGGCGTGCGCGCGGTCAGCAATCGACACAGGGGGGCGGAGCTGGCCAGCGGGCTCTTGCCGAAGAGGCAGAAGAAGCCGCGCGCCGTCTTGAGCGACTTGCGCGTGAGCAGAATTCGCCGCAGATGATGGATGCATCGCGACGTCTCCAGGAGGCAGCTGATGCAATGCGGCGTGCGGCAGCCAATGACGACAATCTCGGGTTTGCGGAAGCTGGTGCTGCCCTTGATCGATTACGTGAAGTGCAAGAGCGACTCGAGGGTGAGCAGCGAGGTCGGTTAGAACGTGACATTGCTGACCAACTTCGCCGCGCCAATAGGTTGGCTGACGAGCAGCGTGAAATGCGGGCAGAGGTGAGTGGACTGACGGAATTAAGTGACGAACGCCCGGAAGAGAAAATGGCAGCACTGCGTGAACTCATGGAGCAGAAGGACCAGATGGAAGCGGAAGTGGCTGACCTCGAACGAGAAATTGATTCAACCTCGGCCGAGTTTCGTCGTGATGAACGCGATGCTTCACGTGAACTTCAAGAAGCGGCAGCAGGAATTCGGGACAATAAACTTAAAGAAAAAATACGGTATTCGAAAGGATTGATTCGGAGTCGACCTGGAGATACTGCAAACACATTTGAATCTGAAATTGGTAACGATATTGAAGAACTGGCTGAGCAACTCGCTGAAGCGGCGGGTGCTGTTGGTGAGTCAGAGGGTGACCGTGTTGCGGATGCTCTCGATCAAACACGAGACCTGATGCGGAGTTTAGAATCTCTGGATCATCGGATGTGGCAAGAGGGCCAAGAGGGCCAAGAGGGCCAGCAAGGCCAACAGGGCCAGCAAGGCCAACAGGGCCAGCAAGGCCAACAGGGCCAGCAAGGTCAACAGGGCCAGCAAGGTCAACAGGGACAGCAAGGTCAACAGGGACAGCAAGGTCAGAGCGGTGGGCAGGCGCGGGCAGACGGTCGCCCTGGTGACGGGAATGCGGTAGGTGGTTCGCCGTTTGGTGGTGGTTATGGCTATGGTGATCGACGGCCAGGCGACGCAAACTGGGAGCCAGGGGATATTCGGCAATGGAGTCGCGAATATCAGCAGCGAGGCGCGGAAGCGCAAGAACTTCGTCGCTTACTGAATGACGAAGGGTTTGATGTAGAGGATCTTGATGCCATCATCCAACGCATGCGGGAGCTTGATGACCTTCGCCAATACCGCGATCCAGAAGTGATTGCGGGGCTGCAGAATTTCGTGCTTGAAGAACTTAAGCGATTTGAGTATCGGTTGCGGCGAGAGATCGACGAGGATGAAGAAGACCTCTTTCTCGCGGGTAATGAGGAGATGCCTGACCAGTTCCGCGACATGGTCGAACAGTATTTTCGTTCACTGTCGGAAAGTCAGTAAACCGTTCTGTTACCGCGCTGCTCGGAATAGCAGTCGAACATAAAAGGTTTAGGGCGCGGCGTGCGCAAGACGTTAGTAGTTGTGGTGTTGTTCGTGCTAGTGGGTGCCGTAACGGGCTTCGGCCAGCGTTGGCGCGGTGGTTGGTCCCGCATGCCACCAAAATTCCCGACCGAAGCCGTTGAACATCGGGCATTTACTTTTTCCCGCATTTTGTACGAGAGCGATCGTCGAGAGCCTGGCGGGCAGGGTTGGTACACTGACTATCCAACCGCTGATCAGAATTTGATGATCCGTCTGTCCGAAATGACCACGACGAAGGTTGGGTTTGATAAGTACGATGAGCCTGACCATGTGGTTCTGCGGTTGACCGACCAGAAGTTATTCGATTATCCATTCATCTTTATGTCAGATGTAGGCACGCTCTGGCTTGATGACTTAGAGGCTTCTCGTCTCGGGGATTATTTGCGAAAGGGTGGGTTCCTTTGGGTGGATGATTTTTGGGGCCCTTATGCCTGGAGACAGTGGATGTCTCAGATTGGCAAGGCTCTGCCACCTGGCGAGTACCCTGTGTTCGATATTCCATTTGAACATCCCATTCACCGCGTCGTATACACGGTGAACGAAATCCCACAGATTCCCTCTATTCAGCACTGGCGTCGAACCGGAGGCCGGGGTACGTCAGAACGTGGTGTGCGAAGTGAGGATGTACATTTTCGAGGAATTGCTGACCAGGATGGACGACTTATGGTGCTGATGAGTCACAACACAGACATTGCCGATGGATGGGAACGTGAAGGTGAAGATTATGATTTCTTTACAAAATTTTCTATCAATGCCTATGCGGTCGGCATCAATACCGTTGTGCATGCCATGACTCATTAGAAGATGGATGTTCTTACAAACAAACCTCATCTAGATACTTTGGAGATTGAACCGTCTGGTGAAGCAGATGCTTCTGTTATTTGGATGCATGGTCTCGGCGCAGATGCCAATGATTTTTACGGATTACCTCCGGAGCTAGGTCTTCCTGCCGAGACCAAGGTCCGCTACATTTTTCCGAACGCACCTCAGATTCCTGTGACGATTAACCAGGGGATGGTGATGCGTGCCTGGTACGACATCACCGAAATTTCAGCGCGAGGTCAAGACGAGACGGGTATCCGACAGTCGAGTGACTGGGTTAGTGAATTGATTGCTCGAGAAATCAGTAGGGGCGTAGTTTCAACACGAATTGTGGTTGCTGGCTTTTCGCAAGGCGGCGCGATGGCGCTATTTACGGGTCTTCGCTACCCAGAAAGACTCGGCGGTGTGATGTGTTTGTCGGGGTACCTTCTGTTGCCGGAATCGTTATTAACAGAAACCAGTGAGGCTAATCAGGACCTACCTATCTTTCAGGCGCATGGCTCAGAAGACCCGATGGTGTCACGCGATCTGGGCCGTCGTGGGCACAATGCTTTGGTCGAGGCTGGACACCGCGTGGACTGGCGCGAATATCCAATGGCCCACCAGGTGTGCCTGGAGGAAGTCCGTGACATTGGACAATGGCTTGCTAAAATTCTAAAGCGTTGACACTGCCTGCGCGGATCGTATTTTAGGCACGAAAGTACGGTTGTAGCGCGTCGAGGCGGTAGTCCATTTCCGCTATTTGTGCAGTCGTAAATGAATACTCCGCGCGTCGTGATGCCATGGTCGGAAAGACCCCTCGTTTGTTCAGGACGTATAGGCGTACTCCCGGAATCGAATGGTCGAGATTCAGCATGAGCAATAATTTCCCGAAGAGTTCGCGGAGCTCGACTTGCTTATTCGAGACGTGCAGTTCCCATAGTTGAGCGTAGATATCCGCGTACATGGCGCCTCCGGTCATGACGCCATCCATCCCAAGACGCATTTCGTACAGCCACTGCCTGCCGAATGCGGCACCGAAGATTGCCTTTATTGTCTCAGGGCGATGTGGTTTGAGCGCGAGCATCCGTTCGTGCACCGGGTCACGCTCTTCCTTGACATACGCTAAATTTGGGAATTCCTTGGCCATCTCAACCATGAACTCAACAGTGGGCACGACGTCAGGTGCGCCTCCGCTTGTTTGAAAAAAAATCGGGCGCATTGTGACGTCACACAGTGCCGCGTAGTAGTCGCGAAACTCGGCCAGTGTGGTTGCTTCGGTTGGAGGAATTGCAATCATGCCATCGGGAGCCAATGCTTCCGCGTGACGGGCATACTCAAGCATGTCGTTTGTATCATTCCCTTGCACTCCAAGAAACAGCGCCGGACGTTTGTTCTTGGCGGCTTGTGCCAATACATTGAATCCTTGCAGGCGCTCTTCTTTTGACAAGTAGCGCTGCTCGCTTGAATTTTGAGGCCACACCAGCCCGTGGATTCCGCAGCGATCAAGGAAATCGACCTGATATGCCAGCGCATCGAAATCAACCTGATTGCCTGTTGTGTATGGCGTGCTCATAATGATGAAGGCTCCCCGGATCTCTTTTTCCGCGGCGCGAGTGATCAAGTGTGGGACCAAGGCAACGCTTCCAACCGTTGTGAGCCATTGACGACGAGAGTAGACAGACATAGTCGCAGTCTATCTGAGTCGCACGACAACCTAAAGGACAGACAACCTGTTAGGCTGATCTTGGTCTGCCGATGCGTGGTGGCGCGTTCCTGGCGGTTAATGCCACACAACGAACGTGGTTGGGCTGGGGGCGAAAGGAATGGGAAACAGCGATGAAAAAAAGTCTAGTCGTCGGTGTCTTGATACTTAACTTGGCGTGTGCCGGTGATGTTCCGTCTGAGGGAGGGCCGAACTCTGAAGCCAGTCCGCCGGGTCCCAGTGTTGAAGGAATCAGTGTTGAGACTCTGCTTGACGAGATTGAGGTGCTTGCTTCGGATGAGTTTGAAGGTCGTAGTCCCGGCTCAGAAGGTGAGCGGAAAACGATTGCCTATCTTCAAGACCAATTCGTGCAGCTTGGTGCGGTACCAGGCAATCCTGACGGAACGTGGGTGCAGGATGTCCCACTTGTTGGGATTACCCCAGTAGCCAGTAATGGATTGATCGTTTCGAAAGATGGTGATTCTCGCACTCTTGAACTAGGTGCCGACTATGTGGCGACGACTAAGCATGTAGTTGATGCCGTCGAGGTTGACAGCGCAGAGTTCGTCTTCGTGGGCTATGGTGCTCGCGCACCAGAGTATGAATGGGATGACTTCGGTTCGGTCGATGTGTCGGGCAAGATCCTACTGTTTTTGGTCAACGATCCACCGCTTGATGATGTGTTCGGTGGAAACGCCATGACGTACTACGGCCGGTGGACTTACAAACACGAAATCGCTGCAGAGTTGGGAGCAATCGGATCGTTTGTCATCCATGAACCTGTTGAAGCCGGGTACCCGTGGGAGGTAGTGGGAAGCTCGCCGTACGGCGAGTCATTTGATCTCGTCGCCGAGGACGATAATTTGAGCCGGGCAACGATCGAAGGATGGCTACACAGGAATACGGCCGAAGAGTTGTTTGAGATGGCTGGTCTTGATTTCGAAACTGCGAAAGCCCAAGCGTCTGACCGAAGCTTTGTTCCCGTGCCACTTGGTGTTACTGGATCCACTCGCATTGAAAATGAACTGAGACGTATTGACTCACAAAACTTCATTGCCAAAATCGAAGGGAGTGCTGCCCCGGATGAGTTCGTCATGTATGTTGCCCATTGGGATCATCTTGGACGCAATGCTGATCTGACCGGCGACCAAATATTCAATGGAGCGCTCGATAATGCCAGTGGCACAGCTGGATTGATCGAGATTGCTCGCGCGTTCAGACGTTCGGGGACAGCTTTGCGTCGTTCGGTACTCTTTCTGGCCGTAACGGCGGAAGAGCAAGGTCTTCTCGGGTCACGGCATTATGGAGAGCAACCACTTTATGCCGCTTCGCAGACGGTGGCGGCCATCAACATGGACGGGTTGAATCAATGGGGGCGGACACGGGATCTCACTGTTGTTGGGATGGGGCAGTCAGAGCTCGACCGCGTTGCGGAGGACGTTGCTGTTTCTCTGGGGCGTCAACTTGCGGCTGATCCTGAACCGGAGAAGGGGTTTTATTACCGTTCCGACCATTTCTCGTTCGCCAAAGCCGGGATTCCAGCGTTTTACGCCGATGGAGGTGTGAACTACCTCGACAAGCCAGAAGGCTATGGGTTTCAGAAGAGAGAAGAGTACACCGCAAATGATTACCATGCTGTGTCAGACGAAATAAAGCCAGATTGGGATCTTTCTGGAGCGGTAGAGGACCTCATCTTTTTCTATCAGTTCGGAGCCGATTTGGCGGGTAGTGATGAATGGCCGGCTTGGAGTGAGACCAGTGAGTTTCGCGCGGCCCGTGAACTACAACGGCCAGGCAGGCAGTAGTAGGCGATGCTAGGCGGGTGTCACTGTTCCAGAATCGATTTTGCCGAGTGCGCGGATTCGCTCTAGAACTGGCGGGTGTGAATAATGAAGGAACACGTCGAATGGGTGGGGTGTTAGATTTGAGAGATTGTCAGCGGATAATTTTTTAAGCGCTCGAACTAAGGAGTCTGCATCACCTGTGGTCATCGCTGAAAATGCGTCCGCTTCAAATTCATTTTTTCGAGAAAACACATTTAGTAAGACCGAGAGCACGAGTTCGACCGGTGTAAACAACAACCCGAAGAACAACAGTCCTGTGTACACTGAAGGTTCGGTCACAAAAAATGCTTCGAACAATGCTTCCTGCTGTAGGAAAAGCGATAACACCCAAAACATGACACCAAGGTGAGTTACCGACAGCACCATGCTTTTTACGATGTGCTGTTTTTTGTAGTGACCCACTTCATGTGCGACGACGGCGACCACCTCTGGTACCGAGTAGTCATCGACAAGCGTATCGTAGAGGCCGATGCGCTTATTCGCTCCAAATCCTGTGAAGAAGGCGTTTGCTTTTGATGAACGACGTGAACCGTCGACGACAAAGAGTCCCTGAAGTGGGAAGTTTGCCGATCGGGTGTAGCCGACGATGGCGTCATGTAGTTCTCCGTCTTCCAGTGCTGTGAACTTATTAAAGATCGGCATGATCCACGTGGGCGCGACGAATTGAATTATGAGCATAAAGGCCGTTGCGGCTAACCAGCACCAAAGCCACGCCAACGGTCCTGCCCATTCAAAAAACAGAAGGACGACCGCTAACAACAGGCCGCCGAGTACGATGCCGAGAGCAAGACCTTTCAGGAGGTCGCTCACAAATGTCCCCACCGTTGTACGGTTAAATCCGAAGCGAGCCTCAATGACAAACGTAGAGTACAGGCGGAACGGGAGACCGAGTAGCGATGAGGCCAGCGTAAGTAAGCCGATGTAGACAAGACCGCTCACCAGGGGTCCGTAACCAGCAGCTCGGACAACTTGATCGAGCCATTCAAAGCCTCCGAACAACCAAAATGCCAGCAAAATAGCGAGGTCGAAACTGCTGTGAATAAGCCCGAAGTATGTTTGCGTTTGGCCGTAGCGTCTTGCCTCCGCATATTTGTCTTCGTCGAAGACCTCACGAAACTCAGCCGGCAACGTGGGGCTGAACGTGCGAAGACTCAGGATGCCTGAAACGACACTGAGGAGATATTCGCCAAGAACGGCAATTAAAATAATGACAGCAAATGTATTCACAGCGGTATTGAGTGTGGAAGTATATTCACACTTCGCTCTATGGATCGACTCCCGTATGTTGCAACCGAACTAGCCGCCGGGTATGACGCGGTTGGGACGTTGCCAGTTTCTGTAGTGCTCCACGACATTCGTAGTCTGTATAACGTCGGCGCGTTTTTTCGTTCAGCCGATGGGGTCGGCATCGATCGGTTGGTGTTATCCGGAATTACTGGCCAGCCGCCCCATAAAGAAATTACTAAAACCGCATTAGGCGCCGAACAGCAAGTGGTGTGGGATCGGTGTGGTGATATTGCTGCGTATGTACAAGAGCGACAAAACCTTGGGTACGAGATTGCTGCAATTGAAACAAGCCAGCATGCTGTTGATTTATTTGATTGGCAGGCTAAATTCCCTGTCTGTCTCCTCTTCGGGCATGAAGTGACAGGCCTCGACCAGCAGCTACTCGACCGCTGCGATGTCCATGTGCGGTTACCGATGCGGGGCCTAAAACACTCTCTCAATGTGGCGACGGCGGGCGGAGTAGTGCTCTACGAGCTCCTACGGAAATATCGCTTGGCTCACCAGTCGTCCGTTCGATAGCCATCAGGGATTTTGCCGTTCAAAGTAAAATGTGTCTGTAATGACTGATTTTCACTATCAATCGATTTTTGAGTTTGAGGCTGACGACACACCCTACAGAAAGCTGACATCAGACGGGGTGTCAGTCATCAGTGTTGACGGTCGGGAGATGCTAAAAGTCGAGCCCGACGTGCTGCAGCTGTTGTCACGAACCGCGTTTGATGATGTGGCCCATTTGCTTCGCCCTACCCATCTGGCGCAGCTACGAACGATCCTTGATGACTCGGAAGCATCACAAAACGACAAGTTTGTGGCCCTTGAGCTATTGCGGAATGCGAATATCGCGGCTGGTCGTGTGCTGCCAGGTTGCCAAGACACTGGGACGGCCATTGTCATGGGGCACAAAGGTGAAAACGTACTGACTGGTAGCAATGACGCGGTGGCAATTTCGCAGGGGATTTTTGATGCGTATTCGCAACGGAACCTCCGGTATTCACAGATGGCACCGCT